>ENA-ORXD01000628-ORXD01000628.1-sediment-metagenome-genome-assembly--contig:-NODE-628-length-41419-cov-8.746819_pt1 | contig 41419 bp, 26 predicted proteins | sample MGYA00237862_ERZ511471 | MGnify/ENA metagenome assembly ERZ511471 | reverse complement strand
GACCAGTTCGGAGCAAATGTGCCATAACGGTTTGGATGCCTTCCTGTAAGCAAACTACCCCGTGTCGGGGAACAATTCGGATGCGCGGAGTAAAACCGGTCGAAACGCAAACCGCTGGCTGCCATCTCATCAAGTACTGGTGTTTTTACAAAAGGATGTCCGTTGTAGCCAACTTCATCCCATCCGTGATCATCGCCCATTAGCAGGATGATGTTTGGAAGCTCTTCCTTGTTTTCCTCTTTTTGTAAACCGGAACAGGAAAAGGTTGTCGCTAAAATGATCAATGTGATACCATTATGTTGAATTTTCATTGTATTCATTGTTGAATTATTATTTATATACATGTTACTTTTTTAGTTGAAAACTAAATAAATCAGCATTTTTCATATAAAAATGCAGCTTAATATATTCCTGGCCTGTAGGTATTTTATCTTTATTATTCCAGGTTATTTTATGGGTTACACTATCGCCTGTGAATTCTTTACAATTTTCAGCTTCATAACCTTCCAACACTTTCCCTTCTCCATTTGCGACAGCTACTTTTATATAACCCCCTTTGTGACATTTTGAATTTATAATTAATTGATTGCCTTCAGATCTAAATGGGCGTGTGACCCAAATTCCTTCCCGCACCGAAAAAGCTGTCAGGGAAACAAAACGATCCAGTTTCATTCGCACCAGGCCAAGTGCATAATTGACGCGGTTCAAATCATAAGCTTCCGGGTGTTCAAGATTTTGTCTGTTTCCCCATATCCAATAATCGTGATGATTCTTGGCGCCTCCGTAATACACATATAGCTCATCTTCAACAACCACAGGCGTGCCATAAATATTTACCATAAACTCATCCCAACTTCCGGGCTCTCCGGTCTCCAGCCATGGTTGCCCGGGTTGAATCCGCTGAAAATATACGCCATCACGCGAATATAAAAGCTGGACATCCATGGTATTTTCCGCCATGTGAAAAACATGAAGAAAACCAAGCCAGGCATCTCCAATCGGCATTTGCGTCATACCATAAAATGCATCATCAATATTATCCAAATGACTGTCGGGAACAATTAATGGGCGTAAATCAGACCAATGTATCAAATCGGAACTTTCAGCCCTGAAAACTCGTCTTCTGTTCTCTCTTGACAGGTCATGGGGATAAACCGGATTCACAGGATTCCTAAATGGTTCGGGATAGGGATCATACGGTAATGTTGTAAAACCTCTGTATCCCGGTTTCCTTGTATTAATCCTGTAAATTAGTGCATGTTGATCTACAGAAATCGTTATAACATCACCTAATCCGGGCTTGCCATGCCATCCCATTACAGGTGCCTTTTCCCATAAATTCCATTGAATACCATCCGGGGAAGATGCCAATCTATAATAGTTTGTTCGTTCATCATGTTCATCTAACGCAAAATGACGAAAAAACATTTTATACCGATGCTGCCTTTGTTTTTCCAACGGATCGAGAAATACCCAGCCTGAATGTACGGCTCCAAATTCATCGTTTCCATAGACGATATTTGTATTTTCTCCGTTTTCATATACAATGCCCAACTCAGGTTTTTCCCAGTTGATACCGTCTTTTGATTGTGCATACAAATACCGTGAAGGTGCTGAATCGAGGTCGTGAGGCTTTTGATCTTTTTGTATTGTTTTTTTTACCTTCCAGTCCTCATACCAGCATTTGAAGATTCCATCTTCAGGATCTCGTATAACCTGCCAGGAACTGACTGTAAAATATGTTACATGCTCCCACGGTTTATCTTTTTTAATCACTGGTGAATTCGTATCTTTTACCGGCTTGTGTACTTTTCTTGTTATATTTTGTGCTGACTCGATAATCAGGTTATCAAAAAAGAATTGTTTTGCTTCACCAAAAGTAAGCCAGGAACTATCTGATATTTCGTTTCTTCTGTCGGCAGTAAAGGAAAATGAACTTAACCCTAACCCCATACCAATTGAACCTAATATTTTCATAAATCCGCGGCGACCGTAATTTCCTGCCACATTATTCATATTATTAAGTACCATGTCATTATATTTAAATGATTATTTTCAGTATATTATTTCAAAAAGTCTATTCTTACATTTCCGTTTTTATCAATAATTGGCTTTGCATCCGGTACCTGTCCTAAAGATCTGCACCCAGACCCGATTCCTTCAAATCTCGAAGGGCCGCCTTTACCCAAATCATTATCCATTTCATCGGCAAGTGCATAAAGTTGTTGAACTATTTCATTGTTCTCACTGGCAACATTTTGGCTTTCACCGATATCCTCTTCCAGGTTAAAAAGTTCTCCGCTTTCCAAATGAAGCTTCCATTTCCCATGACGGACAGCCTGAAGCTGAAGTGTACGGTAGTAATAGAACGTATCATGCGGAGGCTTTACACCTGGCTCTCCGGATAGAAGTGGCCAGATGCTTTTGCCGTCTATTTTCCTGTCATTAGGTATTTCACCTCCGGAAAGTTCGGTTAATGTGGGAAGAATATCCATCATACCTGATATAAAGTTTAATTCAATACCGGCTGGTATTTTTCCAGGCCATCTTGCAATAAACGGGACACGCACACCACCTTCCCAAGTTGTTGATTTACGCCCACGGAGAGGGGCATTCGAACCATTACTTGTGGCACCATTGTCCGACATAAAAATGACAAGTGTATTTTTATCGATACCCAGTTCCCTGACTTTTTCAAAAATTTCACCCACACTCCAGTCAAGTTCTTCTACCCAATCTCCATATAATCCATTTGATGATGTACCGACAAAATCCTTTCCTGGATAAAGCGGTGAATGAACAGCAGTATGTGCCAGGTACAGAAAAAAAGGCTTTTTATGATTTCTACGGATAAAGTCAAGAGCCTCCCCAAGATAACATGCAACAGTTTCCTGTTGATCTGAAGCTAAAACTCTTTTAACAAATTTTTCATTTCTGATAAATGGTATTGGTGGATACCCTTCTTCCCATTTGTGACTACTTCCGGGATTATTCCCTGGAGGATCGCCCAGGTCATTCCTTGCTCCATCCTCTATCGGCCCCATGCCATTCGAATAAGGGATACCGAAATAATAATCGAATCCCTGCCTCGTTGGAAGAAATTCAAGTTGATCCCCAAGATGCCATTTTCCGACTATCCCTGTTGCATAACCTTGTTTCTTTAAAAGTTCTGCAATCGTGATTTCATCTTGCGATAATCCAAAACTATCACCAGTATAAAGTACGTTTTGTGGTAATGGGAAAGCACGCTTGGGATAACAACCGGTCATTAATGCTGCTCTGGAGGGCGAACAAACCGGTGCTGCATAAAAACTTGTGAGTTTAGCGCCTTCATTAGCCATCCGGGTAAGATTGGGAGTACGGTTTAGTGTTGAACCAAAAGGTTCAATATCCCCATATCCCATGTCATCAATGTTTATAATAATAAAGTTAGGTTTTCCACTCTGAATTTCGTTTTTATTAGATTTCTGACATCCACTAATTAATGAAAGTGGAAATCCTAAACCTATTAAAAACTTGGATATTATTTTTTCTTTCATGCCAATATATTTAAATGATTTTTTTCAGTACATTATTTCAAAAAGTCTATTCTTACATTTCCGTTTTTATCAATAATTGGCTTTGCATCCGGTACCTGCCCCAAAGATCTGCACCCAGGCCCGATTCCTTCAAATCTCGAAGGGCCGCCTTTACCCAAATCATTATCCATTTCATCGGCAAGTGCATAAAGTTGTTGAACTATTTCATTGTTCTCACTGGCAACATTTTGGCTTTCACCGATATCCTCTTCCAGGTTAAAAAGTTCTCCGCTTTCCAAATGAAGCTTCCATTTCCCATGACGGACAGCCTGAAGCTGAAGTGTACGGTAGTAATAGAACGTATCATGCGGAGGCTTTACACCTAGCTCTCCGGATAGAAGTGGCCAGATGCTTTTGCCGTCTATTTTCCTGTCATTAGGTATTTCACCTCCGGCTAGTTCTGTCAATGTAGGAAGAATATCCATCATACCTGATATAGCGTTTATTTCAATACCAGCTGGTATTTTTTCAGGCCATCTTGCGATAAACGGGACACGCACGCCTCCCTCCCACGTAGTTCCTTTACGTCCGCGAAGAGGGGCATTCGAGCCATTACGTGATGCACCGTTATCAGACATAAAAATGACAAGTGTATTTTCATCGATACCCAGTTCCCGGACTTTTTCAAAAATTTTACCAACACTCCAGTCAAGTTCTTCTACCCAATCTCCAAATAATCCATTTGATGATTTACCGACAAAATTTTTTCCGGGATAAAGCGGCGAATGGACAGCAGTATGTGCCAGATACAGAAAGAAAGGCTTTTTATGATTTTCCTGAATAAAGTCAAGAGACTCGCCAAGGTAATGTACAACAGTTTCCTGTTGATCTGAAGCTAAAACTCTTTTAACAAATTTGTCATTTCTGATAAATGGTATTGGTGGATACCCTTCTTCCCATTTGTGACCACTTTTGGGATTATTCCCTGGAGGATCACCCAGGTTATTCCTTGCTCCATCCTCTATCGGCCCGCAGTCATTCGAATAAGGGATACCGAAATAATAATCGAATCCCTGTTGGGTTGGAAGAAATTCAGGTTGATCCCCAAGATGCCATTTCCCAATTATCCCGGTTGCATATCCTTGTTCTTTTAGCAACTCTGCTATTGTAATTTCATTTGGTGAAAGCCCTATGCTGTCACCCGGATAATGAACATTCTGTGCTATAGGTAAAACACGTTTAGGATAACAACCTGTCATTAGTGCTGCCCTTGATGGCGAACAAACCGGTGCAGCATAAAAACTTGTGAATTTAGCGCCCTCACTAGCCATCCGGGTAAGATTGGGAGTACGATTGAGTGTTGCACCAAAAGGTTCAATATCTCCATATCCCATGTCATCAATGTTTATAATAATAAAGTTTGGTTTTGCATTCTGAATATCATTTTTTTTACAGCCTGCAACCAATGAAAGTGAAAAACCTAATCCAATTAACGAACTATATATTATTTTTTCTTTCATAATAAAGATTACACGGGTTAATTTGAAAAAACATCAGATTCCCAAAAAATTACTGAGTTTAAAAGAGAATCTGTCCGTTCTGTAAAATAAGTTGCAAGATTGTTTGTTTCTCCCGGATCATGCTTTAAATTGTAAAGTTCAGGGGCGTCCTCACCGTTTTTTACAAGTTTCCAGTCCCCTTGCCGAACAGCTCTCATGTCTCTTAAAGCCCAAAATAAATTTCGTTCCGGAAGCATTTTACCTTCTGTAAGTAATGGTAAAAGACTCTCTCCATCAATTTTATTAGGGCTGTTTGAACCAGGCAAATCAATCCCTGCAAGTTCAAGGAAAGTAGGGAAAAGATCATGAGTCATAATAGCTTCGTGAGACTTTTTCCCGGGAAGAATTTTTCCCGGCCACCAGGCAATTGCAGGAACCCTGTGTCCGCCTTCATAAAGAGTGCCCTTCTGTCCACGATAAGGAAAATTCGAAGATATTTGACCATAATGATGAAGTTGGCCACCTCTTCTGTAATAAATATATCCACCGTTATCAGATGCAAAAAATACCAGGGTATTTTCGGCAATATCCACTCGCTTAATGGCATTTATAATCTTGCCTATCCCTTTATCCAATTCCTCTATCATCACCTGGACGGTCTTTTGAACCTTGTCACTACCATCATGTGGACCTAATCGGCTATTTGGATGTTCACCTGCCGTATCGTAAGTTTTTCCTTCTTCAAAATATGGAGGATCATCCGGCGTCATCCATGGTAAATGGATCTGAGCAAAAGACATATACAAAAAAAACGGATTGTTTTGATTTTGCTCAATAAACCTTACAGCATGATTTGTTAAAAGGTGGGTTGAATAACCTTTTTCATTAACCAACTGGTCGTTATGCCACCAGTCTAAATTCCCGGCAGGGTCAAGATGGGATTGATAATCAATAAACCCGGACATAAAACCCTTAAATTCATCAAAGCCATAGTGAACTGGATTTTTTTCTTTAAAAAATTCATAGGATTGTAAATGTCCCGAAATATGCCACTTGCCAAAGAGACCTGTTTTATATCCGGCATTTCGCAGATATTCTGCAACTAAAATTTCATTATCGTTTAATACTCCTCCAATTTTCTCAACTCCTGTACGTTGCTGGTAACGGCCTGTTAACAATGCAGCCCGGGTTGGGGCACAATTCGCTCCGTTTGAATGAAAATCGGTAAAAAGTATTCCTTCATTTGCCAAACGCGTGGTATTGGGCGTATTCACTTTTGTATTGCCATATACGGCTAAATCGGAATAGCCTAAATCATCGGCCAGAATCAATACTATGTTAGGCAAATTCCGTGTTTTAGATTCTGTTTTATTATCATTTTTACAAGCGACAAATGACAATACAACAAAAGTGCTGGGTAATAAAAATTTTTTACAAACTGAATTGGGTACCCTTTTGTTTTTTGTTATAACCATAATATCTTATTTTTTATTAAAATCATTAAATTTTGTTACTTTTTTAATTGGAAACTGAATAAATCTGCATTCTTCATGAAAAACTGAAATTTAATAAACCCAATGTCTGTTGGCACCTTTTCTCTATTTTTCCATGTCATTTTATGATTTATACTATCTCCAAAAAAAACATTGCTATTTTCAGCCTCATAGCCTTCTATTACATTCCCTTCTCCATCCGTGACTGCTACTTTTATATATCCACCATTACGACATTCAGCATTTATAATTAATTGATCCCCTTCATATCCCCTAACAGGTGTAGTGACTAATATCCCTTCACGAACATGCAGTGCTTGCAAAGACACGAAACGGTCCAACTTCATTCGTGCCAGACCGAGAGCATAGTTGACACGATTCAGATCATATGCTTCTTGCACATCAAGATTTTCACGAGCTCCTTTTAACCACCAATCATGATGATTGTTGGCACCTCCATAATATACAAAGAGCTCATCATCAACAACAACTGGTGTGCCGAATACATTTACCATAAATTCATCCCAGCTTCCCCGTTCTCCTGTTTTCAGCCAGGGTTGTCCGGGTTGAATACGGTTGAAGTTATCCCCATCACGTGAGTAAAGCAACTGGACATCCATGGTGTTTTCAGTCATATGAAATACATGCAGAAAACCTATCCAGTCATTACCGATTGGCATTTGGGTCATCCCATAAAAAGCATCATCAATATTATCCAGTTGGCTATCTGGCACTAGTAAAGGACGCAGATTAGTCCATTGTAATAAATCGGAACTCTCGGCACGGAAAACACGCCTCCTATTCTCTCTTGCTGGATCATTTGGATAAAATGGTTTGATAAATTCCTCGGGATAAGGCTCATTCTGGAAGGCCATAATACGCATCATTCTTGGAAAACGTGTATTAATCCGATAGATATTGGCATTTTGATCTGCGGAAATCGTCCATACATCACCAAGACTGTTACCCACTTTTCCAAACAACGGACGATAATCCCATACTGTCCATATAATCCCATTGGGAGAGGATGCGATTTTCCGATCTGAAAATTCAGATGTCTTATGGTTGAAAAGCATCTTGTAACGATGTTGATGCCGCTCTTCCAACGGATCAAGCATTACCCAGCCAGAATGTACGCTTCCGAATATACTATCCCCAAAAACGATATTGGTATTATAACCATTTTCTTTTACTATACTCAACTCTGGTTTTTTCCAATGAATTCCATCTTCGGACTCCGCATACAAATACCGGGATGGAGCTTTGTCTGGATCGTGTGAACTTACTTCAATAATATCTTCGACTTTCCAGTCCTCATACCAACACTTAAACAGACCATCTTCAGTATCCCGGATGACTTGCCAGGAACTGACAGTAAAGTACGTAACATGTTCCCATGGCTTATCCTTTTGAATCACTGGTGAACTAGAATACTTCTCTGGCTGATGCACTTTTCTCGTTAAGTTTTGTGCTGACTCGATTATCAGATTATCAAAAAAGAAATGCTTAGGTTCACCATGATAAAGCCATGATGGGTCTGTATCTATTTTCTTTACTTGTGCAGAGGTCATCTCACTTAAAAACGATATAAATAGAAATGAAAGTAAGAATACAAACTTTATTGTCTTCATAATTTTATTGTTTTTTGATACGTTCATTATATGTAACTATTTTGATTTTTTAAACTGAAAAGAAAAAAGCTTTGCACTTTGTAAACAAAACTTAAGTTTAACCGCTTCCCCCTCAAGTTTACCAATGTTGGTATTATCTTTCCATGTAACTGTGTGCTTTGTGTTGTCTCCTGTAAAAACATTACAATTGCCTTTACCGAAACCTGTAAGAGATTCATTCGTCAAAGCGTCTAGGACTTCAACTGTTACAGATCCAATTCCTCCATATGTATTCGCATTAATTACCAGTTCATCTCCTTCGAATATCAGAGGTTTGGTAATGACGATTCCCTTACCCGCGGATAGGGAAACAAAACCATCCAGTCTGAGCATAGCCAGGTTGATGCTGCTTTCCTGATTACGACCATACCTTAAAGCCCAGTGTCCCTTCTCGGATCCCACATAATATATCCAGATTTCTCCAAGATTCTTTCTTACAACAGGAGCCTGACTAACAAATATCATCCCTCCGTCATAGCTGCCTTCCACCCCATTTGGTATAAATGTTTCTCTGTTCCCTACCCGATTCCAAACTCTGCCATCCCGACTGAAAGCTAACTGAATATCAATGTTATCAATAATATTTAGAGAGGTGGTCTTCCCTTCGTACGCCCGGGTTGGGGGAGGAAATTCTTCCCATGTAGGATAATTGTGGTAAACTGAAATAAATCCAATATAAAGTCCTTCGTATTGAAGGGTCTCCATAGAGTAAAACCCCCGAGTACGCGGAGCATCCTTTTCATCAGGCGCAAGAAGCAGATAATCCTTAATTTCTTCAATTGGGACTCTTCTCACCGCTTGTGCAGCATCCCACACTTCAAAATTTTCGCTTGTTGCAATCCCGACTGCCCTAAGCCTTCCCTGCCTGCCGGATTCAAATCTCGAATCAGCTATCCCCAAATCGGCAGCATAAGGCCAAAGCCTCATGTGAGAAATGTATTTTTTACGTTGTTTGTCCCAAAATACTGACTGATGGGTGTCGTTATTTATATAAACCGGGTTGACTTCCGGAGAAGTGTAATCTGTCCAATGAATTCCATCAGGAGAATATGCTGCCCAAATGCCACTTCGATCTGTATCTCTCTTCCTGTAAAGCATTTTATACCTTTTTTCAGAATCTTCTGTATCTGACACTTTGATCACACCGAAACCACCCGTTTTGAGAGATTTCCCAAATATAAAGTTATGTTCTTGGGTCGATTCACCCGACAGGTGAGGGGAATGATAATTAAATTGCCCTACTTTTGGCTTTTCCCACCGAATACCATCTTCCGATACATAGTAAGCTAATAGCTGATCGGACCAATCATGAGTGACTACTTCGTTCCACATCTTGAATAGATATTCTTCCTCATCGTAAATCACGTTTGTAGAGTTACCAAACCGCATTGATGCTTCGTAGGGGCGATCCATCTCAATCACCGGATTTTTGGGGTATTTCACAGGTCTGTTTAATTCTTTAAATACACCGCCTTCTATTGATTCAATAATGTAATCATCAATAAACAACTGTTTTTGACTGCCAACATTTATGATTCCCTCACTATGATTATTCAACGATCGTATTTGTTGTTCTTTTAAGTTATATGAACAAAATATTAATAGGAAAATAGAAAATAATTCTTTCATAATAGAAGAGAATTTATACTTGAAAAAAAAATTAACATAAATGCTTGATAGTAATAAATTTCTATCATTTTCTGGGCACATTTAATTCCGGACACAACGTACACAAAACCCGAAACCTTTAGCATTGTTATAGCGATATAAAAAATTGCGACCATCTAATAGTGTTCGGTGCCAGGCATTAATAGACGAATATTCAGTAGAAGACCACCAGGAAGTGTCTCGACCAATAAACGAGAAAATACCTGATGCGTTACGACGGCCGGCCGGAAGTGCCGTAAATCCGAATTCATCGGTGCCATCCCAATTATTTTCGGACTTGAGTTTTATTCCGGCAGAGTTAACCCACTGTTCAGTTCCGTCCCTTTGATAAAAAACACTGTCACCAATAAAATTTTCAAGTTGTGTCCAATCCTTATCGGAAGGAACATGCCAACCGACAGGACATAATTTACCACTATTTACTGCATACCAGTTGTACAATCCGCCATAAACGCCTGTATAACTGACATGATCATTATTGTACCAGCTATAAGCACCTGTTGTATTGTTTTCCCAGGTAGAATTATCATCTTGTTTAATATATTCTATTGAACTTCCATCGTTATATTTGGTGGTTCTAAGATTTTCTGCCATCCATTCCTGGGTGCCGATTACAACAGTTTTGTAAACATTACCATCAATATCTATCATTGTTCCTTTGCGCTGTGCATTCAAACTATAAATACTATAAAATATAAAGAAAATAGTATATAAATTTCTCATTTCATTAAAATTTCATTTAACTCTGCTTATTAATAATTTATTCTTCCAATTTTCCCATTTAATAAGAAACTAATTATTAAGTTAAAAATCTGAATGAATAAACATCGCACTCGGTCATGACAAACTTCAGCCTAACGGGTTTCCCTTCTAATGCCCTCAGGTCCGGATTGGATAACCAGGTGATTCTACCGTTTATTTTATCCCCAACGACAGTCACACAATCCTGTAAATTGAATCCCGGTAACGGTCTCCCATCGGATTCCTGTATCTCTACACGCAAACTTCCCGCTGCCGAAGTACTGTAATTGGCAATAAGGTTTTTACCATTAAAGATAAGGGGCTTGGTTAACAGTTCCCCCTGTTCAGCTCCGGTATGCACAGAGACAAAACCGTCGGTCCGCAAAATATAACGATGTCCGCTATGGTTGTGGTAGAAAGAAATTTCAGTATCTCCGGTGGGTACAACATTCAATGCAAGATAATTTGCACGGTTTTCCCACTGTTCAGGATCAAGACCAGGTCGAATGAAGGCTTCCTTGAACAGGCGATCGTATGAATCAGATCCTGCTCTCTGTGTCATCAGCATAATATCAGTGCTACCACGCATCGGGTAGCTCTTTTCCATACCAACCCGGCCTGCAACATATCTTGTTGGCAAAGCAATAAATATGTGAGGGGCACGAAAATAGGGTTGTGTATTGTTGGTGTACAGGTGTTCACCGGGCTGGTTGGGATTCATTGCTATCGGTTCGCTCCAGGTAATAAAATCTTTTGAGGAACTGCGGCTAATCGTTCGTAGGCCTCTTGGAGACATTTTCGATGCTTTCGGGTGTTGATTAAGCTCATTCCAAGTCCATACCCTGAAATAACAATGGTACAGTTGCTCTGTTTCAGACCAAAAGCATACATTCTGTGAGTCAAATCCAAATCTTTCTGAAGTAATGACGGGTTTTTCATGCATTTTGCTCCAGCGAATTCCATCCTTGGAGGAAAAAGCATGTAAGCCAGTACTCTTGCGTCCCCCTATTGCTTTGAACCGTTGAGTATCATCAACCCCGGGACGGGTATCTATAAATGGAGTAAAGTTGTGACAAAATCCTGCCTTGTCCAGAATAACATTCCTCCCTCTCGGACTTATCACATTGACCACATCAAGCTTTGGATAAGTCCATTCATGTCCGTCAAGGCTTTCAGCGTAACAGGTGATCTCTTTTTCATTTTTTGCATTTGTTCTTCCTTCATATCCAAGCTTATCATCTCTATAGTATGCCCTGTAAAGGTATCCATCCTTTATAACTGTGGCATAACCACCCACCAAAGGCGATTTAGGTAAAGGAAGCCTCACCGGATGGTGCAGCCTAAATTCAACGTTGTCAAGTTTTTCAACCAGCAAGTCATCAATAAACATCTCAAGTCGGGAACCGATATCGATAATTCTTTCGTTATTTAGCTTCTGTGCTAACGAAGCTTGCGACCCGTCTTGTATAGCCGGAGATACTGCCAATCCAAGAAATCCTGCGACGGTTTTTTTACTAAATTCACGTCTGTTCATTATTTCTTTGCATGAATATTAAAATACTATAACTAATATCAAGTGCTTTTAAACTATCGCCACAAAAAATTATTTGGATTTAATATTTGAGGCTGCCCAAAAAAATGCATATGAGACACATTAACTGTGCGGCAATCCTTTTAAATACTAAAGATACAGTAATGTATAACACGAAAGCACTCACATTAAAGGTCACTTTCTGAACAGCCTCAAATTTTTACCAACCCGGATTCTGTATCAGGTTTTCATTTAATGTTAGCTCACTTGTGGGGAGTGGATCTAAATAATCGCGATCAGGATTAAACCCATATCCGTTGGGTAAACGATTTTTTAGCCAATCAATGTATCCATCAGCTGTTAAAAATAAATTCTTATTTCCAACTAGTTCAGGATACATCACGGGATCAAATTTTGCTCCTAAAAACCTCTTTCCAACAAACAACTCATGAGCTCTCCATCGGGCTAAGTCATTCCAACGGTGATAATGCTCACCTACAAATTCAACACGTCGTTCCCTCCTAATTTCATTAATTATCGGAGATAAGTGAGGAAAAGTCCAATCCGGATCGTTTGCGATGCTATTTAAGATAAGATGTGCCATATTTACGCGATCTCTGAGCTTATTAATTGTCATATTTATGTCATCCTGATTAATAGTTTCCAACTCGGCTTTAGCCTCAGCATAATTCAATAATGCTTCGGCATATCGAAAATGAATATCCCCGGTATAATCATTTTGACCTCCAGCAATAGCCATCTGCAAAGGATCTGGTCTGTATCCTTTTCTCCATTCGTAACCCGTTGGAACAGTTCCATTTTTACCCATTTTAGGCAACCCAGATCTTACATAAACAACAGTGGTATCTCCTCCAGGATAAGGGTCAACAAACCAAGGATCACCTGGTTTAAATATGCTTTGACTTAACCGAAGATCACGGTTTATCATTACTTGCGTCAGGGTATTATCCCCCTGATAAAGAGGGCTAATAGCTTTAGGAAGACCGTCAATGCAAAGATATTCATCAACAAGATTTTTTGTAATTCCCCTGTTACGATTGGCATTTCCCCAATATAATTTATTCCTTCTATGTACTCGGTTTAATTCTACACTGAACTTCTCCCACAACATAACTTCCGGATGACCTGAATAAGATATTCTGTTAAACACATTATAATAATCATTAGTTGGATCCCCTGTAGAATAAATATTATAATAATTCGATTCTATTACATCCTGTGCAGCATCCGCAGCCATTTCCAGGTATACATTAATTTTTGGATTAGATACTCCAAAAACAGTTCCATTGTGATATTTTTCCCATGTTCCTTCATATAAACATACCCTGGATTTAAATAACTGCGCTACTTCTTTATTCAGGCGCATACCCTCTACATTTGGTCCGGAAACCAAATTTGCAATAGCATTGTTAAGGTCCTCAATAATATTATCTACAACTTGTTGTCTGGGAGTTCTAGGCATATACAATTCTTCAGAATCCATAGTTAATACTTTAGAAAAATAAGGGACATCTCCAAAGTTTTTAACAAGATTAAAATAAAAATAAGCTCTAAAAAAATAGGCTTCACCAAGATAATGAGCATAATTATGAGGTGCCTCTTTTAACTTATCTGCATCATAGCTTTCAAAAATATAGTTTACGCGTCTGATAAGATTAAAATCCCATCCTCCACCACTTGCAGGCACAACTCTTGTCCCCTCTAATTTTGGATCAACATCGTTAGATATTATAACATTATCACCCAAAATTTGCGGGAGAATTATGTATTCCTCAGGGTATAATTCAGGATAAAATTGATTTAAATAAAGTTCAAAATCTGCTGGATTTCTCCAATAATTCTCAGATGATATTTGATCTTTTGGTAATTGATCCAGAATATCTCTTGAGCAAGAAGAAAACAGGATTAAAATACCAAAAAGAAAAATAGCTGTAAAATATAATTTTATTGTTTTCATAATCAATGGTTATTATAATTAAAAAGTAATGTTTAAACCAACTCCATAAAACTTATTTATAGGATAAAAGCCATTGGTAAAAATATTTTCAGGATCAAATATTATAAGATTTGTTAAGGTCATAATATTATGACCTATTACATATATCCTGGAATTATTAATGTTTATTTTTCTTGAAATTTCCTGAGGGATGGTATAACCAAGTTGGATTTCTTTGAGCCTAATAAAGGAAGCATCCTGAAGATATTTTGACTGAATTTGTCTATTTTTAACATCTTCGCTTGCATCCGAGTATCTTTTAGGAAAGTAAGCATTAGGACCTCCTCCTATGTTTGATCCCTCTGGAGTCCAGTAATCCATGTGTTCACTAAATGCAATACTTCCTATTCTATGTCCAAAAAAGATGTCATCGTTAATAAAAATATCTTTCTTACCTACACCCTGAAAAAATATTCTAAAATCAAATCCTTTAATATTCATTGATCCAATTGCTCCAAATTGATAACGAGGTTGGGAGTTCCCGATTATCTTTAAATCACCATGATTGTCCAGGGTGTTGTTTCCAAAGGTAATGATATCATCCCCATCCAAGTCTTTGTATTTTATATCACCAGCTGACCATCTTGAAAAAAACACTGATTGATCTGTATGATTCGCAACATCTGTATCGTCTTTAAAGAACCCAAGTGTTTCATAACCCCATATATCTCCCACTATCTGACCTTCATACCAAGAATATAAATAATTGGTTGGATTATTATATTTCACTACTTTAGATTTATTATCACCTAATAAAAATTCAATACTATAATTTAGGTTAGTGCCAATCATATCTCGCCACAAAATTTTCATATCAAAACCAGTGGTTGACAATTCAGCATTGTTTCTAATAGATGGTGTAGTTCCTAATACTATAGGTAAAGTCTCAGCAGGGCCAAACATATTAATAGTATTTCTTTTGAACCAATCAAATGTTATATTAAATTGATTGTTTATAAATCCTGCATCCACACCAAAATTAATAGTGTTTGCCGTTTCCCATGTTAAACGTGAACTAACCAAACTGGGCATATTGGCTTCTGGAGGTCGGGAATTCCCAAATATATAATCAACCTGTGAATTTATTGGAATAAGAGCCAGGTAAGTATAATTTGGAACATTTTGATTTCCAAGTGAACCATAGGAACCTCTGATCTTGAAGTTATTAATATAACTTAATACTTTTGAGGAACTCCAGAATGATTCACGGGAAATATTATATCCTACAGCTACTGACGGGAAGAAGCCCCATTTATCATCAGCATTTTGAAAACGTGATGAGCCATCATATCTGGCATTTAATTCAAATATATACTTTTCTCTGTAGTTATAATTTATTCTCGAGAAAAACCCTTGTGTAGCCCATGAAGTCCATGTGTCCGTTAATAATAAATCCTGTCCAATTCCGAGACTGAGTGCAGGAACCTCAGAAGACAGAAGTCCATTTCGAGTACCGTAAATACCCCTGTTTTGTGAAAATTCTTCTTCATAACCTACCAAAGTTTTTAAATAATGATTGCCAAAAGATTTTTCAAATGAACTAACTAAATTAAAGATATAATAATTATCTTCTGCAAAATTTACTTCGTATGAAGGATTTTGATATTGATTTGGCCTTGTTGTACCATCAATATTTATAAGTGTATAGGTAGTGGCTTTATGCACGCTCCGTCTTTGTCCTATAATATTCCTGGCGTAACTTATGTTAGTTGTAAAGCCCTCAAATGGTGTTAACTCACCACCTAATTTTAGCCATAAGTTATTGGTTTGAGTTCGATCATTACCTTTTAACTGATCAACAGTAGCAATCTCTTGATGCAGTATTGTGCCATTAGGTGCGTATAAAGCTGCAATAGAAGGTTGCTCAATTGTTCTTTTCCAATAATCCTCTCTATCCCTATCATTTTTTGCTACTGCTTTTTGATCATTACTAAATGTATAATTCATATTAAAATTCAATGTAAACCATTTGCGTAAAGAGGTGCTTAAATTAGCGATAACATAATCATTTCGGAACTCTTCATCTCCCCATGTCATAAGTCCATCTATCTTCGAATATCCTGTAGAGACATAATAAGTACTTTCATTTCCTCCGCCTGTTACAGATATGTTATATTTTTGTTGAGGAGCCCAATTACCGAAAGTTAAGTATGGCCAATCATTGTTAGCTTGCATTATTGAACCCGCAGTCCCAAAATTTCCGTCTGCATCAGGCGTAACTTCTTCTTCAATTTCCCCATTAGCATATGATATTATACGGTTTATGTGCTCTTCAGTATATACTGGCAAATTACCTGAATTTGCATATGAATTATTTATGTACCTCGCAACATCCAAGGATTGTGCGTTATGAGGTAAAATTGCCGGAAATCTATAGGACATGTTTGTACTCAATTGCACAGACATGGGTTTATTTTTCTCTCCTATTTTTGTTTTAACGAGAATGACTCCATAAGCCGCCCGTGCACCATATATTGCTGATGCTGCAGCATCTTTTAATACGGAAATACTTTCAATATTATTGGGATCCAGATTGTTAATATCCATTGGTACACCATCAACTAAGACATATGGTTCCCCCCCATTACCTGTCAATGTCCCAATTCCTCGTATGTTCATATTTCTCGCCGCACCCGGTTCTCCACCCCTGTTTGTCGGAGAAATGTTTAAATTTCCTGAAATGCCCTGAAGAGCATCAACCGAATTTATTAAACCCCTATTTTCCAGCTTATCGTTACCAACTACATCAACTGATCCGGTAAGATTAATTTTCTTTTGTGTTCCGTACCCAACAACAACCAATTCGTCCAATCCAATAAGTTCTTCTTTAAGGATAATATTAAAAACTTTCATGTCACCTATGGGAATCTCCTGAGTTTTCATCCCCATAAATGAAAAAACAAGGATTTGAGCATCAGGCGTAAGATCTAATTCAAATTTACCCTCTATGTTAGTAATAGTTCCCAGCGTAGTCCCTTTAATCAATATGGAAACACCAGGTAAAGGCATCCCCTTATCATCAGTGACAGTCCCTGATACTACAGGTAATTGCATAAACTCCTTCGGAACAATCACGATCATCTTGTTCTCCATTGCAGTAAAAGAGAATTGTTGCCTGTCAAGCAGCTGATTTAAAACCTCTTCGAGAGTTTTATTCTCTGCTTTAATAGTCACAGGAGTGTTTAAGCCGGATAACTGATCATTGTAAAAAAACCTGTAATCAGTTTGTGTTTCAATCATCCTTAGCACATCACGCATGCTCTGATTTCTTACATCAACTGAAATTGTCTGTGATAACACATTTGCTGTTGATTGTAATATTGTGAACAATAATAGTAGCGTAGTGATTTTCATGATTAGTAGAATTTTTCGGAGGTGTTTGTTGGTAAAATAACAATTACCAATACAAAATTTTTTCATAGATTTGTAGTGTTAAATTAAACAATAAGGGAGATATTCTTTATCAAGGGCATATCTTCCAGGTTAAATTTTACATTAAGTTGGGACCAGTACCAATGGTTCCAACTTTTTTAGTTTATTACTTTCCCATAGGCATTTGAGTTTTTTTGGTTTTTAATATTTTCCCTTTGTGTGCCTTAGTGTAATCCTTCGTGTCGTGGTTAAGTCTGTTATGTTTTACCACAATGGACACGAAGTACACACAAAGGTACACTAAGGATTTATGAGACAGCCACCTATTATATCCAAACTAATTATGATTCAAATACTTCTCATACTTCTTCTTCAATGCCGGATCAAGATTCAACGTAACTTCCCCTTTTTCAATTTCATATTTTAAAGGAGCAGTTAGTTTCAACACCTGCATCACCTGTTCCACCGTCTCATTTTGAAATGTACCCGTGAATCTGTACCTTTTTAGCTCATCCGATGTAAACATGATTTGAATATTATACCTTCTTTCCAGCATTACCGCAAGATTCCCCAATGGCTCTCCCTTTATCACCCATTTTTCATCCTTCCAGGAAGTGAATATTTCTGTTTCCTTGATACTTGTTATGGAAGGCGTATAAGATACATCTGAAGAGAGCTTCTCCAGACTGATCTCATTCAATTTTTCTGCATCAACCTTATCAGGATCCAAAAGGGCAATGTTGTTTATTACAGCCTTCCCTGCCGGTAATACCACATGCTGATTTGGTTTTAGGGTAATGGAAAATTCCTGTTTATCCTGACTTTCCCCTGATATCTTCACTAATCCGTTAACTAATGTGGTTTCAACCATATCCTCATCCGGGTAAGCTTTTACATTAAATTCAGTACCAAGAGCAACTATTTTCAAATCCTTGGCATTCACAATAAAAGGTTTCCCGGGATTCTCCTCAACCCGAAAATATCCTTCTCCTATTAAAGTTACCTGACGGTCTGTTTTACCGTACGATTTTGCATTGTACATCATATTACTCCCTGCATTCAGCCACACTGTAGTCCCATCCTGTAATATGGTCTTTGCCTTCGAACCTTTTGGCGCATATATATACATCAGACTATCCTCAACATCAGCCGTTAGTCCCGTAATATTACCCTTCATTATAAGAAAGGCAGCTAATGAACCCAGCATAAACACAAGAAGAAAACCTGCTGCAACCCTGAATATCCGTTGGAGGTTACTTTCATCCCGTCCTATGCCAGCCTTCTTCCTGGTTTTTATCTTCCGGTCAAGCCTTTCCAAAGCTGTAACCATCTCCTCAACATTGCCCTCATGATTCTGCGCAGAAGCAAGCCATGACATCCGTAGCCTGAGAAATTCATTTTTATTATTTTCAGAGAGATTAACCCATTCAGTTACCAATTCATTCTCCTCTTGTGTTGCATTTCCACTCAGAAAACTGATTATCAAATCATTATAATCCATTTTGTTCTTTTCTTCTTCCATCATAATTCAATCATATTATGTATAAGACACTAAATAGTAAATTCGGTTGACAGGAAATTGGAAATAATCAGAATAATTCTTAAAAAGAAAGGTTGTGACACCTTTATCAATTTAATTAGATAAGACTTACAGCCGTATATCCTCAGGAGTTTTCTCACAGACGCGCTGTAGTGCGTCTCTACTCAATTACTCAATTACTCAATTAATCAGACAGTCCCCTTTGACACCTTCGTCACCTTTGTCACCTTCGTCACCTTTGTCCCCTTTGTCCCCTTTGTCCCTTCCCCAAATACCTCCCCATCCTCTCACTCAGCTTCTTCATCGCCCTCGACATCTGCGTTTTTACAGTACTGAGCGAGACATTCAACTGGGATGCAATTTCAGGATAGGGTAAATTCTCATGACGACTCATTCGGAAAATATCCCTGCATTGCTCAGGAAGACTTTCCACAGCCTGTTCCAGCTCATATTCAACCTGCTCTGAAAAAGCCTCGTCAAAAAATGTATCAGGGATCTCCATACTGATCAACTCAAGCTGGGGCTTTAATTCCTCCAGATGCTTACGCTTGGATGCAGATGGAAAATTATCACGGAAATAATTCAGGCAACGGTTGTGAACACTACGGTATAAATATGCCTTAAGGGAAGTTTTTATTTGAATTTTTGAATGATTCTCCAATACGTATAGAAAGAGATCCTGGACTGTTTCTTCAGCTATCCCGGCAGACTTTGTAAAATCTTTTGCATATGCACATAATCCCGGGTAATAGGTTTTAAATACAAGTTCAAAAATTAATCTGTCTCCCTTGCGTAAGCCTTCAAGAATATGTGTGTCATTCAGTTTCATCCTATTGTTAACCTGTAGAAAAATGAAGAAGAATGAATAAATTTAATTATAAATTTCGTGATAAAGTTAAACTATTTGAATAATTGCCCAATAATATCTCCGTTTAACTTTTACTTTTAACAGGTTTGATAGTATACAAAATGCTGATTATATATAATTTGATAAAAATGCAGGAGAGGAATGCCTTCTTTGTGTTTGTGTTTTGTCTTCCCTAATCAACGCTCATCTTTCGCAATAGCTTCAGATGACAGGTGGCAGAAGCCAGGTTTTGCAAATGGGTAATTATTACCGGAAGTTAGACTCACCTCCACTAAAGTTTCGGTGAGTAAAACCTGTCCGGTGCTTTTTAACCGGACAGCGTCGGAAAAGTGAACAATGTATATTAACTCAGGTTTACATATAGACAAAAAAACTCAGATATTTTATACCTTTATACACCTGTAGTTTAATTAAATATTTGATACATATGATCCCAAAACACCTCCCCCTCCTCGCCTCCATCCCTCTCTTTTTCACTGCGTGCCATCATTCCGGCAAACAACCAAACCCGGATAATGTTCCCGCAAAACCAAATATCATCCTTCTTGTCGCCGATGATCACGGAACGGATGCACTGGGTTGCTATGGTAACCCGGTAATTAAAACGCCAACCCTCGACAAGCTTGCTACCGAAGGTGTCCGCTTTACCAACGCCTTTTGTACCAGTGCAAGCTGCAGCGCCAGCAGATCAACCCTGCTCACAGGTATGTATAACCACGCTATCGGCCACTATGGTCATGCACACAGTTACCATCACTTCAGCACGTACGATACAGTTCGATCATTACCCCAATACCTGGCGGATGCAGGTTATCATACCGCCAGAATCGGAAAGTACCACCTGGCCCCTGAAAGTGTTTACAATTTCAGGGAAGTGCTGAAATGCAACCCCAGGAGCACGGTGGAAATGGCGGAAATGTGTAAAGATGTTCTGATTGGGAAAGAACCTTTCTTCCTCTATTTCTGTTTTGATGATCCTCACAGGGGTGCTCCCTTCAAAAGCGACCCCTGGGATATTCCCAACAATTTCGGAAATAAGCCGGGCGGATATCCCGGTGAAACCGTCCGGAAATATTCCCCCGACAATGTTATCGTTCCTGCTTTCCTGCCCGACACTAAAGAAACCAGGGAAGAACTGGCAGAATACTACCAGTCGGTATCACGTATCGACCAGGGTATTAGCCGCCTACTTCAAATTCTCAGCGAATCCGGAAAAGAGGATAACACCATCATTATTTATATTTCGGATAACGGAATAGCCTTCCCTGGTGCCAAAACTACAGTTTATGACCCTGGGATCAGGCTTCCCTGTATTATCAAAACGCCTCAGATGGGAAAATCAGGAATAGTCAATAATGCCATGATATCATGGGTGGATATGACTCCCACAATCCTTGATTTTGCAGGTATCAATCCTGAAGAATTTAGCCTGCAAGGCAAATCATTTAAAAACGTTTTAACTGAAGAATCCCCTGAAGGCCACGATAAGATTTATGCGTCCCATACCTTCCACGAAATAACCATGTATTACCCAATGAGGGTTGTCCAGGACCGCAGGTACAAACTTATCTGGAATATTGCCTGGCAGCTCCCATATCCCTTTGCATCAGATCTCTGGGCCTCCTCCACCTGGCAGGGTGTATACAGAAGCGGTAAAACTCATTTCGGAAAACGAACGGTTAATACATATATGCAACGACCGGAGTTCGAACTTTATGATATGATAAATGATCCGGATGAACTCATCAACCTCGCCAAAAATCCGGAATACAGAGAAATATTCATTAAAATGAAAGAAGATTTAAAGGAATTTCAGATCCGCACACTTGATCCATGGATGATCATGTGGGATAATGTATCGGTAATCCAGGGAACAGGAGTCAATCTATAGAATACCCCTGCATTTCCTTTGTGCTATCCTTCGTGTCCTTCGTGGTTAAATACGTTTTGAGGTTAACCACAAAGGACACAAAGGGTTTCACAAAGGAACACGAAGGATGAATAAATATTACTTTATTCACACATGCTGCCTGTTCAGATCACTCCGGTTACCCTTCCAATAAAACCTTACCTCAACTATTTTGTTATATACATATTGTAAGAGTTTATTATGTTTATAATCTTTTTAAAATTAAAAACATTCCAAATATGAGAAATATTCTGCTATTCTCTTTTTTTCTGAGCTGCACAACTCTCTTCCTTCACGCCCAGCGCTTACACACCGATGCGAACATTGTTGGCCACGTCGTCTCAGGCGGTGAGCACCTTCCTTTTGTCAATATTACCATAAAAGGTACAACGATGGGAACGCTGACGGACCGCACAGGTCACTTTCATATGATTAATGTGCCTCTCGGGCAAATAACTGTAGTTGCAAGTTTCGTGGGATTTAAAACACAGGAAATCACTGTGCTGGCAGAAAAGGATAAAACTATTGAGGTAAAATTCGAGCTTGAACATGACATTCTCGGCCTGGATGAAGTGGTTGTTTCAGGAACAAGGACATCACAGAAACGGGCTGAATCACCTGTAATCGTCAATACCATTAATCCCGAAATGTTCGCCAGGGTACAGGCGGTAACACTAAGCGAAGGATTAAATTTCTCCCCGGGTATCAGGATGGAAACTAACTGCTCCAACTGCGGTTTTACACAGGTACGGATGAATGGACTTGATGGCGCCTATTCCCAGATTTTGATCAACAACCGGCAAATTTTCAGTGGCCTTGCCGGTGTTTACGGCCTCGAGCTTATCCCCGCCAGCATGATCGAAAATGTGGAGATCGTCAGGGGCGGTGGCTCGGTTTTATTCGGCAGTAACGCCATCGGAGGAACAATTAACCTGAAACTAAAAGATCAGCTGTCAGACTCATATGAGATCGGGGTTAACACAGGAATTACCGGCGCCGGAATGAAAAACTCAGGAACACCTTCTATGGATCATAGCATAAACTTCAGTTCCTCTTTTGTTTCGGACGACCATAATACTGGTCTGACTGTTCATGGTTTTCACCGTAACAGGGATCCTTTCGATGCTAACGGTGATGGTTTCTCTGAAATCACAAGGCTTAAAAATACCACTATCGGCTCTCGCTTTTATCACCGTTTCGGATTCAGAAATAAGCTCTCCCTTGACTTCTTCAATATAAATGAAAGCCGCAGGGGAGGAAACCGCTTCGACTACCCCGAACACGAAGCTGATATCGCAGAATCTTTAAAACATAATATCGTTACAGGAGCTGTTACCTATGAACAGTTTTTTCGCGAGTATGATCTTTTAACTGTCTATGCTTCCGGACAATACGTTAACAGGGATTCATATTATGGTGCCAACAGGGACCCCGGAGGCTATGGCTTAACCAAAGACTTTACTGTCAATACAGGAGTGCAGTATAAAGTCCTCTCGGGATTGGCCACAATCATAACAGGTGCGGAATACACCGGCGGATTTCTTACGGATGAAAAACTGGGATACATAGACCTTGATAACGCTGTGATCATCGATAATGAGATTGTTTCTGTTCCACATCTACCAAATACGCTGGCAGCCAGACAACGTATAAATACTATAGGAATCTTCTCGCAATATGAAAGAAAATTTGATGATCTCAAAGTCTCCCTGGGAGGCCGTTTAGATTCTTACTGTCTGAAAGATAAAGAGTCAGGCTGTGAGGATTTCTTAAAACAGGTTTTTAGTCCCCGTGTCAGTCTGCTTTACGATCTTACTTCTTTTCTTCAGCTTCGCACCAGCTATTCCCGCGGATACCGGACACCGCAGGTATTTGATGAAGACCTCCACCTGGCTGTATCCGGTTCAAGAAAGATAATCTACCGGAATGATCCTGACCTTAAACAGGAAACAAGCCATAGCCTTATGACATCCCTGGATTTCAACAGAAGTATAGGTAAAATCTTTTACGGGATCCTGGTCGAAGGTTTTTACACAATGCTGAATGATCCGTTTCTCAATGATTTTGGCAACCCTGATGATGAGGGTGTAGTGTATTATACCCGCACAAACGCGGAAAGCGGAGCTAAAATTTATGGTATAAACCTGGAATTAAATATAGTTCCGGGAAACTATTTTAATCTCTCTTCAGGATTTACAGTTCAGGCAAGTAAATATGATAACCCTCACGAATTCGGAGAAAGGTCTTTCTTCCGCACACCATCCGACTATGGCTTTATCACATTTGACTGGAGTCTTCCAAAAAATATAGGGCTTTCCGCTACTGGTAATTATACTGGAAAAATGCTCGTACCCTATTTTGGCCCTGCATTACCCGATCCTGATACCGGCGAACTCAGAACCAGCAATCCATTCTTCGACCTCGGCATGAAGCTCCGCCATAATATAAGATTCAACTTTTCCAATTTTGAATTATACGTTGGTGCAAAGAACATGTTTAACTCCTACCAGAAAGATTTTGACACCGGAGCATCCAGAGACCCTGCCTATATCTACGGCCCGGCATTGCCACGAATGATCTATTTCGGAATTAAAGCAGGAGATATTTTTTAATCAAAAAATCCTGTCCGGAAGGCAGTTTTTTTATCAGATTTGCTATTAATGGGGAAAGTTTGTTTAGGGTGACACAGAGGTACACAGAGAAGCACAGAGATACACAGAGAAGAACGGGGAAATACGGGGGGATACAAAGGGACACCGAGGAATACTGAGAAATATTGAATTAATAGTGAGCCACCTATACGATTTAAGGCTCTTTTTGAGAAAACATGAAAAGATTAATAATCGACTCCAAACCCACCACGATATAAATATTTTAGAAGTTGAGGAAAAAATGATGTGATGCTTTCATTCTATAATACAGAATATTTTAGCAAGATCGTGATGGGCTGAAAGCCCAAATTAATTCAGCCCAACGGCAACGCCTTGGGTAATGAATATGCAAACACAGGTTTTCGCCCTGAAAGGGCAGGTTAAATGTAACTCAAAATGGCCCAATCTTTATCAAAAATATACATACATCTGATTTTTCATATCAAAAATCGGCTGACCCCTATAGGTAATGATGTAAAAAAAGAGTTATTCGCATATATGGGCAGTATAATTAAAGACAACGGTTCTATTCCTATACTAATAAATGGGATGCACGATCATATTCATATTTTCTATATAATGTCAAAAAATATTTCACTCGCAAAACAAGTGGAAGAAATCAAACGCCATAGTAGTCGATGGATTAAAACAAAAGGAGGCAATTATCAGAGGTTTTCCTGGCAAAGCGGATATGCAGGTTTTTCAGTAAGTCAGTCATTACAGGAAAAAACCAAACATTATATACAAAATCAGGAGGAACATCATAAAAAACTGACTTTCAGAGAAGAGTTGATTGCATTTCTAAAGGAATATAGAATTATATACAATGAACAATTTTTGTGGACAGATTAAACTGCCCTTGCAGGGCGCGGACTTACTGTCTGTATCACTTTACCCAAGGCGTTGCCGTTGGGCTGAATTAATCCGGGCCTTTAGCCCGTTATCCCAATTCTTCATACTGGAAAATACCGAAACCCAAATTTCCTTAGATTTTGGAATAAGGTGTAATTATTTTTCCCGGGACACCTATTTTGAACTCCATAAGAAAACTGAAGAAATTGGTCGAATGTTAAATCATATGATCCAAAATCCAGAAAAATATAGTCCAAAACACAAATAATAACTTTGTTAGAAACATGTTCCCCATATTTTGCCACCTGCCCTTTGCCAACTTTCTTCGCCAACTGCCACCTGCCCTTTGCCAACTTTCTTCGCCAACTTTCTTCGCCAACTGCCACCTGCCCTTTGCCAACTTTCTTTGCCAACTTCATTTGCCAGCAACAAACTTTTTACTTACTTTAATGCCTAAAATAACCACCCAATGCCTCCCTTTTCGACCCCCGAACTCCAGCTCGCCTACGAATTCGTAGAGTCAACAGGCCTTAACATTTTCCTTACCGGTAAAGCCGGCACCGGCAAAACCACTTTCCTGCACGACTTAAAAAGGTTGTCCCCGAAACGTATGATAGTTGTCGCACCCACAGGAGTTGCTGCCATTAATGCCGGTGGAGTAACCATACATTCTTTTTTTCAGTTACCCTTTTCTCCCTTCATTCCCTCAGAAATCAACTCAAACGTCATTCAGACTGATAGAGGTCGGGCCTTTAAAAAAGACTCCCGCCGGTTCAACCGTGAAAAACTTCAGATCATCCGCAGTCTTGACCTCCTCATTATTGATGAGATAAGCATGGTAAGAGCCGACCTCCTCGACTCCATTGATGAAGTCCTGCGACTTTTCAGAGATAAAAACAAACCATTCGGAGGAGTACAGCTTCTGATGATTGGCGATCTGCAACAACTTGCCCCCGTCGCAAAAGAAGAAGAATGGAGTATTCTGAGAAATTATTACGACTCTGTTTTCTTCTTCAGCAGTCATGCCCTCAAAAAAACACATTTCATTTGTATAGAGCTAAAGCAGATCTTCAGACAAAAAGACCAGTTTTTTATTGATCTGCTGAATAAGGTAAGAGAAAACAACATCGATAAAGACACTCTTTCCATCTTAAACGACAGATTTATTCCTGACTTTACTCCCGACGATGAGGAAGGATATATCGTCCTCACCACGCATAATGCCAAAGCAAAGGAAATCAACGAAAATAAACTCGATGAGCTACCCGGGGATCCTCATCTCTTTAAAGCATCTATCGAAGGCGATTTCCCGGAATACGCATTTCCCACCGATCCGGAACTTAACCTGAAAGTTGGCGCACAGGTAATGTTCGTCAGAAATGACCCTTCTGCTGAAAAACTGTATTTTAATGGTAAAATCGGAGCTATTGCCGATATTGATGAAGATATGATATTTGTGGAATGCCCGGAGGATGACTCCTCTATCGAAGTATCACCGGTGGAATGGCAGAACATCAAATACTCCCTCGATGAAGAATCCAAAGCGATAAGGGAAGAAGTAACCGGAACTTTTGTACAATATCCGTTAAAAACGGCCTGGGCTATAACTATCCATAAAAGCCAGGGACTGACTTTTGAAAAGGCTGTCATTGATGCCAGGTCGGCATTTGCACACGGACAGGTTTATGTGGCTTTAAGCCGTTGTAAAAGCCTTGAAGGTCTTGTCCTCAGCACACCTCTTGTCAATCCCGGAATACTCAGCAACCCGGTGGTATCCGATTTCATTTCCGATATCGAAAGAAATCCCCCGGGGAAAGAATTCCTGGAAAGATCCAAACAAGCCTATTATCAGGTGCTGTTACTTGATCTTTTTGATTTTTCAGCTATCAAAAAACCCATGTTACAAACAATACGATTAGCAAATGAACATAAAACAATTCTAATTGGGAACCTCCTTCAGGTGCTGGAAAAAATGCTGCCTGATTATGAAAAGGAAATCAACGGGGTGGCCGTCAAATTTGCTATTCAGTTGAAACATTACAGTTCTGCGGAGGGGAGCAAAGAGGACCCGTCTTATTTGCAGGAAAGGATCATCAAAGGGGTGAATTATTTTATAGAAAAATCAAACTCAATACTAATCAGCGGATTACAGGAAATCAAATTCGAGACTGATAATACTGCCGTTCATAAACTGGTGAAAGAAGCTATTGGTAAATTGGCAGAAATAATACTGAGTAAGTTATTTTGCCTGGAGTCATGCCGAAATGGTTTTTCGGTAAAAGAGTATCTCAGCGCCAGGGCAAAAGCTGTCCTTGATGCCCCCGAATTAACAAGGAAAACAATAAAAGAAAAAAAACCGGAAGAAATTCTATCCATCAAATACCCCTCGCTGTATAATAACCTGAAGACCTGGCGTAATCAGAAAATGAGAGAACTGGATCTGCCTGCCTATATGATCGTGCAAACCAAAACAATGGCAAGCCTTGCTACACTTTTACCTTCAACAAGAACCGAACTGCTAAGGATAAAGGGAATGGGTAAAAAGAAAGTCGAACAGTATGGAGATGAAATTCTGGCGATTATTTCTGATTACTGCAGACATCATAAGATAGAACAACTACCTCTGGAAGCTCAGCCAGGGAAAAGGATCCGGAAAAAAGGGGAATCTATGGAAATCTCCTTCAGGATGTATAAGGAAGGAAAAACAGTTGATGAGATAGCAGAAGAAAGAGGGATAACCCGGCAGACTATCCTGGAACACCTCGCCCTGTATGTAGAGACAGGAGAACTCGACATTCATCAGTTCGTTTCCCCTGAAAAAGTATCAAAGATCAGAGCATATTTTCAGCAAAGTGAAACAAAACATCTTACTACGGCCAGGGAAGCTCTCGGTGAAGACTTCTCCTACCCCGAATTAAAACTCGTCCTGAAATACATGACCTATCTAAGCGAACTCTGACAAATCCCCAACCTGCCATATGCTTATCCAACGAAATACCAACACCATAACCCCAAGCCCTGAAAGGGCGCCAGCATTACCCTACCCTGCAGGGGTAGGCCCTGAAAGGGCGCCAGCACCAACCTACCCTGCAAGAGCAAGCCCTGAAAGGGCGCCAGCACTAACCTACCCTGCAAGAGCAAGCCCTGAAAGGGCGCCAGCACTAACCTACCCTGCAAGGGTAGGTAGGAAAGGGCGCCAGCACTAACCTACCCTGCAAGGGTAGGTAGGAAAGGGCACCCCCAACAAAACGTAATCAAAATCCAAAACACAATGCCTCAATCCCTCTCCAAAGTCTACGTCCACATAGTATTCAGCACGAAAAACAGAGTAAACAGACTGAATGAAACCAATGAAACATCCATGTATGAATACCTGGGGGGAATCTGTAAAGGACTGGAATGTAATCCTTTAAGAATTGGAGGTTATAAAAATCACGTTCATATTCTATGCCTGTTATCCAGAAAAATTACCCAGATGAAGCTTGTGGAAGAATTAAAGAAAGAATCCTCCAGATGGTTTAAAACAAAACACAAAGGATATGCAGATTTCTACTGGCAAAACGGATATGGTATATTCTCAGTAGATCCTTCAGGAATCAACAGAGTTATAAGATACATAGAAAACCAGCATAAACATCACAGCAGAAAGTCTTTTCAGGACGAGTACAGGGATTGTCTGAAAAAGAATGATATGGAATTTGACGAACGGTATGTATGGGATTAGAAGTCTATACTTTCACTTCCTGTAGTTTACAACCAGCACCCCCAGCTTATAAAAACCAAACAACCTCATACCTGCAACGCCCCGCAACAAAATGCGCTTTAGTAAGGACCTTGTTAACCTGAATAAAATACTAACAATCCATATCAGCCTGTACGATGATAACTTATAATAAACCCTTAAAAGAGTAACATCTTCAATAAAACCGGGATCATGATCTGCATAAGCCAGAACCTTGATTAAATTCAAAATGCCCTGTTCCGTTTTTCTCAGATATTCTGCATTGTCATCCAATTCTTTACTAAGAACAGGATTATGTACATGTTTTATATTAATGCCTCTTCTTTTCAGCTGAAACCCGAATAGCGTATCTTCATGCCCGTATCCTGTAACTCTGGCATCAAATGGTATTTCCTCAAGAATTTTACGTTTGATCAGAAAATTACCCGTCATGAATGACCGGTATGGGTGCTTATTCCTCAGTTCAACCGGTTGACTCTCCTTAGTAGTTCCATACTTCCACCTGAGTAATTTATCCCTGGAGGGAGGATAAAAGTCATATACATGCCCCCCGCAAACAACATTGTTATTTTCTTTTTCTATCAGTGAAATATAATTTGAAATGTAATTATCTGACATGATCAACAAATCATTATCAATAAATAACAAATATTCAGATTGCGTGTACTTTAAAAATAAATTCCTGATTTTCGACCGGCCAATATTCCTATCCAGTAAAATATACTTAACCTTACTCTTCACCTGTTCATTGATCTTTTTGAACTTCACATCAGACCCATCATCTATTAATATGATCTCAACAGGATATTCCAGTTGATCCTTTTGCCTTGACAACTCATTAACCAGACGTGTAACATCTGTATTAAAGACCGGAATACAAACAGCCAGCATAGAGGATAGTTTACGGTTTGTAAAAATATCCATTAAACTTAATCTTTGCAAATCATAAAATGTATCTTTGCAACTCATAATTGCATATGATGCGATTCTATTTAATAATTATATTGACCCTTTTTCAGACATTGATATTGAGCAACTGCAAAAACAGCTCAACTACATCAGACTCCTCCGCAGAGGCAAAAATTGAGTTCTCCAAAACCACATATGATTATGGAGATATAGACTTTGGAAGTGACGGTAAATGCACCTTTGAATTCAAAAACACGTCAAGGATCCCGCTGATTATTTACCGCGTACGAACCAGTTGCGGTTGTGCAAACCCTGATTGGCCGCGCGTCCCCGTACCACATGGTGAAAAAGACATTATAAGTGTGGAATACAATACCAGGATTCCCGGCACTTTCCGAAAATCCATAAATGTTTATTCCAATACAAAGAAATCTCCCATTACTCTGTATATAAAAGGAAATGTTATAAAAGAATATCAGCCGGAATAAATTATTAATAATATGCCATCTATCTCAACAAAGGGGCGGGTCATGCCCGCTTCCCCCATACGCAGACTGGTCCCTTACGCTGAAGAAGCAAAGCGTAAGGGAATTAAAGTCTACCACCTTAATATCGGTCAGCCTGACATTAAAACTCCTGAAGGGGCTTTGCACGCCATAAAAAATCTCAAAGATACTGTGATCGAATACAGCCATTCTGCAGGGAATGAAAGTTACAGAAAGAAATTACATGAGTACTATCAGGGGAAGGGAATAAATGTTGATCCATCTCAAATACTTGTTACCACAGGCGGGTCGGAAGCCATCCTTTTTGCACTGCTTTCCACTGTCAATCCGGATGAGGAAGTCATTGTCCCTGAACCTTTCTATGCCAATTACTTCGGGTTCTTTATCTCAGCAGGAGTCAGAATGATCCCTGTACCCTCAACCATTGATAAAAATTTCGCCCTTCCTCCTGTTGAAGATTTTAAAAAACATATTACACCTAAAACAAAGGGAATTGTCATTTGCAATCCCAATAATCCGACAGGTTATCTGTATTCAAGAAAAGAAATTGAACAACTGGGTGAGATAATACGGGAAAATGACTTATTCCTCTTTTCTGATGAAGTTTACCGTGAATTTTGCTACGATGGAAATGAGCACTTTTCTGTAATGAATCTTAAAAATCTTGATCAGAATGTCATTATGGTGGATTCTATATCCAAAAGGTATAGCGCCTGCGGGGTAAGAATCGGCGCTTTGATAAGCAGGAACAAAGAGGTTATAAGCACTGCACTGAAATTTGCTCAGGCCCGCCTCAGCCCTCCTTCCCTCGGCCAGATCATCGGGGAAGCTGCCGTTAACACTCCACCCGAATATTTTGCCGGAGTGCATGAAGAATATACCCAACGAAGAAATTTCCTGGTAAAAGCGCTGAACAGTATTGAAGGTGTAAAATGCCCGATGCCAAAAGGGGCTTTCTATACTACAGTGCATCTCCCTGTTGATGACGCTGACAAATTTGCACAGTGGCTGCTGAGTGACTTCTCCTGGAAGAATCAGACAGTTATGCTTGCTCCTGCATCAGGATTCTATTCAGACCCTGAACTCGGCAGACATCAGGTTCGTATCGCCTATGTATTGAATATTAAAGACCTGGAAAATGCAATGGAATGCCTTAAAATAGCACTGGAAGAATATCCCGGGAAGATCCGGTAAAGATGAAAATAAGCACTTGACAAGTTCATTCCCGTGTTGTGTTTTCTACTATTAATCAACACTTTGCGCCTCTGCGCCTTTACGTTTTTTTTTAATTTAACGTACCATTACATTATATTAAACCTGATTTTTCTTTACTTTTGATACTTATCTCAAACACTATTCAAACAATGGCAGATTTTCACTTTTCTCCGCTTGAAGAAGCATTCTTTAAAAAATCAGGTCAAAAGCCACCAACCACTTACACCCCCTATATTCTTACGGACAACTTCCCGAAACTCGGACTATTCACATCCCTCAGATTTCTTGAGTGGGTTTCAGAAAATCCTGAGGGAATAATAAGTCTCCCTACCGGTAAAACCCCTGAATTCTTTATTAAATGGACAAGCTATATCCTGAATAACTTTAATAAAAGCAGTATCAAAAATATTCTTGATCAATATAACCTGAACCTTCGCAAAAAACCTGAAACCAAAGGCTTGCATTTTGTGCAGATAGATGAATTCTATCCTATAGATTCATCTCAACATAATAGCTTCTGTAATTATGTAAAGCAATATTATATTTCAGAATTTAATCTTGATCCTTTACGTTGTCTTCTTATTGACTCCAATAAGATTCCACTTCCGGGAGGCAGGCATTTCAGGGAAATATTCCCTGACCTGAGCATTGACCTGAGCCTTCGTAACAGGGAAGCTCGCAGCCCGGAAGAAAAGACAAGGCAATCTGCAATATATATGGTTGATAACTGGTGCGGGCAATATGAACAGCATATAAGAGATCTTGGAGGTATCGGGTTCTTCCTGGGAGGAATAGGGCCCGACGGACATATAGCATTTAACGTCAGGGGCAGTGACCATAACTCAACCACGCGTCTCACAGCAACAAACTATGAAACACAGGCTGCTGCCGCAACAGACCTGGGCGGAATAGAAGTCTCCCGCAACCGTCTCGTTATCACCATCGGCTTGGGGACCATCACATGGAATCCTGAGGCAGTTGCAATTATCTTTGCAGCCGGAGAAGCAAAAGCCAGGATGATACGCGAGGCCCTCGAAAATAAACCTGATGTGGTTTACCCCGGAACTGCCCTGCAGAAACTTAAGAATGCAAGATTCTACATCACTCAGGGTGCCGCTTCGCAGCTAAAGGATATGGTCGATCAATTCTATGAATCAGGAGAATGGAACTTTAACAAAACCTATCGCGCCATAACAGACCTGTGCAAAAAGATAGATAAATATGCGAAAAACCTTACCATGGAGGATCTTCTGGCTGATGATCATTGTAAATTAATTCCGGAACTCAGCCTGGATACAGTAAAACAAGTTCAGGAGGCAACGATACAGAGGATAGAAAAAGGCATGCTCAGGGAAGACAATGAAACTTTCCTGCATACAGGCCCCCATCATGACGATATCCAGCTGGGTATATTCCCCCAGGTTATTCAGCAGCTAAGACATCCATCGAATAAATTCCACTTCTCTGTACTTACTTCAGGATTCACCTCTGTTACCAATACCCTTATCAGGGAAATTCTTGTAAACACCCGGGAACTGCTTGAGAAAAAAGAGATTCAAATGACCAGATATCCTGACTTTTTCGAAAAAGGATATCAATACAAGTATGATAAAGATGTAAACCATTACCTGAATGAAGTTGCGGAAAATAACGAATATGAGCAAAAGAGAGGCCTTTCGCACAGAGTGGTCAGAAACCTTATTCAAATCTATAATATTAAATCAGAACAGGAATTAAATGCTAAAATAGAACAACTTATAGCTCAGATCGACACCTTCTATGACGGAGAAAAAAATCCTCCCGATATCCAGAAACTCAAAGGTATGATCAGGGAATATGAAGAGGAACTGGTATGGGCTCACTTTGGGGTAAAGGTTAAAGACATCGGGCACAACAGACTTGGTTTTTATACAGGTGATATTTTTACCGAACAACCCGACCGTACCCGGGATGTTATTCCTGTGCTCAACATGATAAGAGATGTTAACCCGGGAGTGATCTCGCTGGCTTTCGACCCGGAAGGCAGCGGACCTGATACGCATTATAAGGTACTTCAAACTATTGCAGAAGCACTAAGAAATTATTCAAAGGAAAAGGATGTTTCTACACTAAGGATAAGAGGCTATCGGAATGTGTGGTACCGCTTCCACCCTTCGGATGCAAACATATTTGTTCCTGTATCCCTTAATACACTTGCTACTCTTGAAAATTCATTCCGGAACTGTTATATAAGCCAGGTGAATGCCTCATTCCCTTCTCCGGATCTTGACGGGCCGTTTAGCCTGGCAATACGTAAAATATGGGTGGAACAGATGAGAGATATCCAGCTTCTTCTGGGTAAAGATTTCTTTTATGAACACCCGCACCCAAAAATCAGAGCTACACATGGTTTTGTGTTTATCTGCGAAATGTCGGTAGATGAATTCCTTAAATATGCCAGGAAACTTGAAAAAAGTATGGAAGGAAGTATTAATAACTGATCAGGGATAAAGAAGATATTTTTCTCTTGTTAACCTGAACTTTACCAGATCATTTTCCCATTTGACCCTTATCTCTTCCTCATTCCTGCCGGCCTTTATGTCATCAGAAATCTGCCTTGTTCCACATAACCGCAGAAAGAAACCAGTGAAAAAAATGTCTTTGTTCGGAAAACTATTATATGCATTAATCAGCCATTGCAGCTCAATCCTTTCCCAATTCCCTCCTGAAGGTTTCCAGCTTCTCAGGTCTTCTCCCCGGCAAAGCTGCCCCATGAGTTTCGGACTTTTTGCTTCCTGCCTTGAAACAGGCGTAAAGTAATAGTCGCCAATAACCAGTTCCGGATGCCCGAAAACCTCAAAAGGGTAGTCGGTACCCCTTCCCTCACTTATGATGGTTCCCTCAAACAATGCCGTAGAGGGATATAACCTTACAGCCTGCTGTCTCCGCAAATTAGGTGAAGGTGGCACGGGGAGTATATACTCCGTTTCATGTGTATAGTTCTTACAGGGAATCACATGTAAATCACATTTAATACCGTCTTCTAACCATCCCTCCCCGTTAATCATCAATGCATATTCGGCAATAGTCATCCCATGCACAAGCGGTACCGGATGCATTCCCACGAATGACTGAAATTCCGGTTCCAGAACAGGACCATCCACATAGTTGCCATTAGGATTAGGCCTGTCTAATATTAACATGGGAATACTTTTCTCTGCACATGCTTCCATTAAAAAATGAAGTGTCGAAATATAAGTGTAAAAACGTACTCCAACATCCTGGATGTCAAATATCATTAAATCAAACCCTTTCAAATCCTCAGTACCGGGTTTCCTCTTTGATCCATAAAGAGATATTATTGGTATCCCTGTCCGTTCATCCGTAGAATTAACAATTGCTTCGCCCGCTGCTGCTACTCCCCTGAATCCATGCTCCGGCGAAAATATTTTTACAATACTCAAACCTTCTGACAATAAGGTATCAACAAGGTGAACGGAATTAATAAGGGAGGTATGATTACCTGCTACTGCAACTCTCTTACCCGTTAGCATTTCTATGTAATCATCCATTCTCTCAGCACCAACAATGACCTTCTGCGGTTCTGCATTGCAGGATATAAAGAAGAATATAAGAAATAAAAAATACTTCAATACCGGTAAGGATCTCATTTTATTAAAGCATATATGATAATTATTTTGTCAAAGATAAATATTAACAGTAGTAACCGAGTAATTTATTATTAATGTTTTAATAATTAATAGTACGTTATATTTTTTTATTGCGCTGATAATGAATATTTTATCAATTTATTCTGATATTGCTCATATTACTGATAATAAACACTTTGCGTCCCTGAGTTTAATATTAGTTTAACGAACTATTGATTAATGTTTATCTTATTCTTAATGTATATTAACGTGAGTTCGATATAAATTTCACCTGAATGATTTTAATGAAGGTTGGTCTATCCTTAATTTATGCTAACATGGTTTTAACTTAAATTAGCTAAGCATCTTTTAACCCGGGCTGAAAGCCCTGATTAATTCAGCCCAACGGCAACGCCTTGGATTAGAATCCCGCAATCATCATTTCCCGTCGCAGGACTGCCGTCGGCAGTCCTGCGACGGGAAAACGGGAATAATAATCATGGTTAACCCAAGGCGTTGCCGTTGGGCTGAATTAAATAACCCTTTCAGGGCAAAAACAACATGCCTTTTCATATAAGTTTCCATATTTGAATCATCTATAAATAATAAAAAATTATTGTTATCTCGAACTCAGGTTATATTAGTAATATAATTTTAATAAATGTACCCCCTCCCCAACTTCGTCAACAAAAAAAAATATTAAGACCTTGTTCGTGGTGCTTCAAATGGCAGGATTAATAGTTATTCCAAAACCATCTAATTTCATGAATTCTTTTCTAAATTTACTACTTTTGTAACACCTGATCCCCATTCATTGAACACTGAATATTTCATATCAAAAAGATTAAATGCTTCCGGCACCGGTAAAAATCAATACTCATCCGGAATTACAAACATATCAGTAGCTGCTATTGCAATCGGTCTTGCAGTTATGATCATTGCTATTTCAGTAGTCACCGGTTTTAAAAGGGAGATAAGGGAAAAAGTCATCGGTTTTGGCTCTCATATTCAAATTCTTAACTACGACTCAAATATCTCTTATGAAACCATCCCTATTAATGCATTCCCTCCTTACCTGCCTCAAATATCTGCAAATAAAGAAATCCTGCACCTTCAGCCATTTTCTCTTAAAGCCGGCATTGTTAAAACAGATGAAAATATAGAGGGCCTTGTTTTAAAAGGTGTGGATAAAAATTACGACTGGAGTTTTTTCTCCAATACAATCACAGAGGGTGCTATTCCTCAATATAATGACAGTACTCTCTCTAATGATGTACTCATTTCAGAATATCTTGCTTCCCGGCTGAACCTGAAAAAAGGAAATGAATTCCAGATGTGGTTTGTAATGGAACAACCCAGATTCAGAAAGTTTAAGGTTGCAGGTATTTATGAAACTAGCCTGCAGGAATTTGATAAAACCTATGCTTTTGTCGACATTAAACATATCCGGCGATTGAATAACTGGAGCGATGACCAGATAAGCGGATATGAAATGATGATCAGGGATTTCACAAAGCTTGATCAGGTTACGGAAGAGTTGAAAAGAATCACTTCAGCTCATTTCTTTGATGACGGGTCACGCCTTAAAGTTGTCAATATCGTCGAAAAATATCCGCAAATATTTGACTGGTTGGACTTACAGGATCTTAATATTATTATTATTATCGTTCTGATGCTTGTGGTAGCAGGTTTCAATATGATATCCGGACTTATTATTATGATTCTTGAGAGAACAAATATGATAGGGATATTAAAGGCTATGGGAGCAACAAACAATTTCATCCGTAAGATATTTATTTATCAGTCCGGATTCCTGATAATGAGAGGTTTGTTCTGGGGAAACCTGCTGGGAATTATTCTTTGCTTCATTCAGTTGAAATTCCAGATCATAAGCCTTGATCCTGAATCATATTACCTGACCAACGTACCTGTAAATCTGAATCTTATACATTTATTTCTTATCAACATCGTGGCGGTTATAACTATTATGTTATTTCTGCTGGTTCCCTCAGGTATTGTTGCATCCGTTTCACCCGCAAAAGCTATCCGTTTTAACTGAAAAGTGCAGATATTCGTTATTCCTTCAGGCTGATCTGCGCAATGCCGGTATTCTCAATATTCAGATAATGGTTATAACGGTACATAATACCCCTGACATAATTATATGTTTCAGTTCCCCTGCAATAACCATGCTTTACCACTTCATCATTATAATATTGTGGTTCTGACTTTTTCAGTAAGAAATGTTCCACATTATCCTCCCACACCCCTGGATTCTTCCCGTATTTAGAAGTCAGCCGTATTGCATCCAAAACATGCCCCAGGCCAATATTATACGATGCAAGGACAAACTTTACTCTTTCTGTTTCATCCGGCACTAATGAAACAAATCGTTTTTCCAGCCACTCTATGTACTTGACTCCCGCAAGAATATGCTCTTCCACAGACGATTCTTCTGTAACTCCATAACTTAATGCAGTACCGGGCATGAATTGCATAATACCAAATGCTCCTGCATGTGAAACAGCCTGATGGTCAAACCTGGATTCCTGGTAAATCAAGGAAGCCAGCAACCTCCAGTCCCATCCTATTCTTTTACTTTGAGCTTTTATTATTTCATCAAAATAGGATATACGTCCTGTCTCCTGATAGTAGAACTTACTGCTCACTATGTTGGCAGTTCGCTGACTTTTAAAATATTTATGATATAATATCGCATAATGTGAAGTTCGCTTGAATTCTTCCAGCCAGGTATCAATTTCCTGCTTCAGTTCAACAGATCGTTGCCTGACAGCCCATGCCTGATTTTGCAACAAACTCAGAGGTACCGAGACATCAATCTCAGTATATAATTTCTGATTTACTTCCGCAATATTTTCATCAGCAACAGCAAAATCAATCTCACCCTTAGCAACCATTTTTATAAGTTGCTCGGTGCTTAGAGGCACCTCATTTATGAAGATTTTCTCACCTATTTCCCCTGATAAATTCTGTAATCTTATTTTATAAACAGACTCCTTTTGCACATAAACAGTTTTACCGCCCAGTTCAAGCGGATTTCTTACAAAGTCAGACTGCTTTGAATCCTGAATGTAATTATTAGCTCTTTGAACGAGAACCTGGCGGGACTGACTGTGAGGCAGAGTAAATTCAATTAACTCCTTCCTTCCCCGGGTAATAGTGAGATTTGAAGCTATTAAATCCACCTCCCCATTTACGAGCCATTCAAAATTATGCTGTAAATCATTATTTACTTTTACTTCAATAGGCAATCCAAGATAATCAGATAATTCCTGCAATAGTTCATATTGGAACCCCTGTGGCTGTCCTTTATAAATAAAGTAATTTACTGAGTTAAAATCTGTCACAACGACAAGTTTTCCTCTCTCCCTAATCTCTGAAAGATCAACTGACACTTGAAAAGGCTTATTTCCGCTATCTGCATTATCTCTGTTACAGGAAAAAAGAACAGGTAAAAAAAAGTAAATAAGCAAAACAGCAAGCCTTTTTATATTTATTTTCATCGTTACAAAATTAATCAACATTGATAACTAATTGTAAATTAGTTATTACATAACATTAACAATCAATAAAAGTTATTGTTTAATAAACCTTAATCATAGAAGGTCCAGGCAAGCCCAAATTTGAGTGACCTTTCATTCATCGGATAGCCATAGGAAGTGAAATAGTTGTATCCTGCAAGCCCTGCAAGCACATTGGTATATTTGAGAAAGAAACGTGTTCTTTTAATCTGCCAGTTAAGAAATCCATCCAGAAAAGGATAATTCCCTGTTTTCATTATATTCTGCATATAAAAAACCCCCGTTGCAGGCATGTATGTGTCTGAGTAATAAAGAGTATTATACATAAAGTTGAAGCCTGCCTGCAGTATTAATGCATCCTTAAAAAGTGACTGTTCAAAATATGTACTGTTACGATATGCAAACAGGGGAAGATTGACAGACTCATTATCAGAAGCTTTCTGCAATAAAAAATTATGAACATGATTGAATCCTCCCCAGCGGAATGTTGTTTTCAACCTTACGGATGAAATATATAAATTTTTTTCCCTTATCTCAGGTAACGCCGATTCATTAAAAAAAACAAAATTATTTACTATACCGCTCCGACCTTCTGCATAAATCATGCCATTCTTTGATTCCGCCCATATAGACACATTTGCATTCAATGTTTTACCGAATTCATTACTCCATCTGAAGTGTGAACTGCTATAACTTCGCAGGAAAAAATCAGGTTCAACCAGATCAAACGCACCACCAAGGCCTAAGGCGATGATTCCTTCACCAAATGTTTTATTCATCAGACCATGAATTGAAATATCATTTTGTCTGAACCCGCTTAAAAAATATTCTGCATTAATAAAGGTTTTAAACTTCCTTGTATTAAAAACAATATTTCCTGTTATTGAAAGATTGTTATATGATTTTTTGGTGATTCTTCCAACGATTGTGTCAAGAAGAATGTCGTTTACAGTTACAGGTGTGGTAAAGGGGGTTAGTGTGCTAAACTCCTGAAACTGGTGCCTTACACCACTTAACAAAATAAATCTCTCCTTTTTGTCCTTCAGACTAAGGAATAATAAATTTTCAAGTGAGTGCATAAATGCAGAATCATGTACTGAATTAATAAGGTAATAATTGTTGCTGTAGAAATTTACTTCATCACCTTCAGGAATATTATCGGTATAGGTTCGTAGAAACCTCGTATAATTAGATAAGTGGGTTATAGCAGAGCCTTTGGGAAGGAAGCTGTAATAATTTTCAGTTGTATCTGTTGAAGCAGGAATATTGCTGTAAGTATGGGTGAGAAAGAAGGTGGTTTTTTTAACCATGGAGGAGGCGTCACTAAGGTTAATGTTATAAGCAAGCGGGTCGTTTATCTGATGTTCAAGAAAATCATCAATATTTGTCAGACCTCCGTTTTCATTATAAGATAGCTTATTAGTATGGAAGCTTGTATTCATGGAGTATTTTTCCTTTTTATAACTACCGGAGATGCTAAGGAGATTGGCTCTGCTGTCTTGTTTCAGATAAATACCTCTGGAAGATATTGCATCATAATTGATTCCAAAATTCGTGTACTGGCTGACGTTTTGTGTATGGATGACATTTAGTACCTGTTCGCTGGTAGCTCTTGACCCTGAAGACATATATTTCAGTTCAGTAAAAGGTTTTCGCGTATTATAAAGCAGGGTATTATAAGGATCATGAAAGTAGTTTACAAAAGCGGAATGAAAGATAAAAGGCTGGGAATTAAGTCGATTGAAGAAATAATTACTAATAAATGCCTGACCGGTATTTCCAATGAAAGTAACGGAGATATCATTTCTAAATGCGGGGTTATAAAACTGAGTATTAAAAAGAGAAGTATCAATATCAGCGTCCCGGGATAAGATGGTATAAGGATCGATCTTTACTGCAGAGATTACAACGCTGGTATCGGTTTTTTGGCCGTATACAGCGATTCTCAGGAAAGTGCTTATGAACAGTATAGTATATAATTTGTTCATGAGAGTAGTAAGAAAAAAGCCCCGAACTTATATTCGGGGCTTAAGAAGATTGGCAACGACCTACTCTCCCACAAGTTGCAGTACCATCGGCGTTTACGGTTTTAACTTCTCTGTTCGGAATGGGAAGAGGTTGGTCCCCGTAGCTATAGTCACCAAAAGATTTTACCGCTTTAGCGGATAATATTGGGACATATTGGAAGGAGGAGACTGGTTTATTAATTTACATGAAAAAAGTATTCGGGCAATTAGTACTGCTCGGCTTTGACATTACTGCCTTTACACCTACAGCCTATCAACGTCATAGTCTTTAACGGCCCTTAAAGGAGATATCATCTTAAGGTAAGCTTCGCGCTTAGATGCTTTCAGCGCTTATCTTTTCCAGACGTAGCTACCCTGCGGTGCAGCTGGCGCCACAACAGGTACACTAGAGGTCTGTCCGACTCGGTCCTCTCGTACTAGAGTCAGGTCCTCTCAAATCTCCAACGCCCACAACAGATAGGGACCGAACTGTCTCACGACGTTCTGAACCCAGCTCGCGTGCCACTTTAATGGGCGAACA
>ENA-ORXD01000627-ORXD01000627.1-sediment-metagenome-genome-assembly--contig:-NODE-627-length-41463-cov-4.397767_pt1 | contig 41463 bp, 38 predicted proteins | sample MGYA00237862_ERZ511471 | MGnify/ENA metagenome assembly ERZ511471 | reverse complement strand
CTTCGTCGCCTCGCCGGGGCACGTCCTCCTTTCGGCCGACTACTCCCAGATCGAGCTGCGCATCCTGGCCCATCTTTCCGGCGACGAAACCCTGATCCAGACCTTCGAGCGGGGGGAGGACATCCACCGCCGGACCGCGGCGGACGTCTTCGGCGTCTTTCCCGAACTCGTCAACGAGGACATGCGGCGCCACGCCAAGGTGATCAACTTCGGGATTCTCTACGGGATGAGCCCCTTCGGCCTTTCCCGGGAACTCGGGGTGGACCAGAAGCTGGCGAAGGCTTACATCGACGAGTACTTCCGGAGGTACAAGGGCGTCCGGGCCTACATCGACGGGATCCTGGAGGGGGCCCGGAAGGACGGTTTCGTGACGACCCTCCTGAACCGCCGGCGCTACCTTCCCGAACTCGCCGGCCGGAACGGGCCCGTCCGCCAGTTCGCCGAGCGGACGGCCGTCAACACCCCCATCCAGGGGACCGCCGCCGACCTCATCAAGGCGGCCATGATCAACATCTGGAATCTTCTGAGGAAGAAATCCCTCTCCGGGAGCATGATCCTTCAGGTCCACGACGAACTCGTCTTCGAAGTCCCCGAGGGGGAGCGTGAAGAAACGGAGGCCCTCGTCCGGAAGGAAATGGAGGAGGTGATCGCGCTCAAGGTTCCCCTCAAGGTGGAGATCCATGCGGGGAAGAACTGGGATGAAGCCCACTGATCGCTTTTACTCGAAAAGGCAGGGAACCGTCCGGCGGGAAGAGGGAAAAGTGCGTGATCCCGTGGGAATGAAACGCATCGTCATCCGGGGATTCGTCGGGACGGGCGAGGCGGCGCCGGCCGGAACCTTCCTCGCCCGGAAAACCGGGCTTACCGCGCGCGAGATCGAGGACGCCCTCGCCAAGGGGGCGCTCCGTCTCAAACGCCCCGGTCGGAAACGGTTTCGTCCCCGCAAGGGGGACGTCCCCCTCGGGGAAGGGGACGCGCTGGAATTCTTCTATGACGAGGGGATCCTTTCCCGTGTGCCTCCCCGGGCGACCCTTGTGGAGGACCGGAAGGAATACAGCGTCTGGTTCAAGCCTCCCGGCCTCATGACCCAGGGGTCTCCCTGGGGCGACCACTGTTCCCTGGAGCGGCAGGCGGAACTGCATTTCCGCGGGGGGCGGACGGTGTATCTCCTCCACCGGCTCGACAGGGAGGCCGCCGGCCTCGTCCTTCTGGGCCACACGAAAAAGACCGCCGCCGCCCTGTCCCGGCTGTTCAGGGAGGGGGCCATCGAAAAACGCTACCGCGTCGAGGTTTCAGGCAGGCCCGCCACACCCGGCGGCGGGGGCGTCATCGATCTGCCCCTGGACGGGAAAAAGGCCCGGACCGACTTCCATGTCGTTTCCTGGGACGGGGAAAGAAACGTCTCCGAGATCGAGGTGATTCTCCAAACCGGCCGCCTCCACCAGATCCGGCGGCATTTCGAGGCCGTCGGATGCCCCGTTCTCGGGGACCCCCGGTACGGGAAGGGAAACCGGAACCGGGAAGGCATGAAGATCAAGGCCTTTTCCCTGGCCTTTCCCTGTCCGGTCCGGGGCGGGGTGGCCCGGTTCTCCCTTTGAGGCCGAAGGCGTGCAAACGGCGTCCGCAGTGCTTTCCCGGGCGGCTTCAGGGTTTCCGGCGGACCTGCTTCCCGCCCTTCCCCGTTTCCTGCAATGCCGCCTGACGGACGGCGGCCGCGATTTTCCGGTGTACGGCGGGATTCATGAAATTGGGCACGCCCTCGTTCTTTCCCGCCAGGGAGGCGATGGTTTCCGCCGCCCGGATCTTCATGGCGCTCGTGATCCGGCGGGCCCGGACGTCCAGGGCTCCCCGGATGATTCCCGGGAAGGCGAGGCAGTTGTTGACCGTTCTTCCATCCAGCGCGAAGGCGGCCCCGGCGTCCACGGCTTCCTTCGGCAGGATCTCCGGAATGGGGTTGGCCAGGGCGAGCACGACGGGCCGCCGGTTCATGGTCCGGACCATCTCGCCGGTGACGAGACGGGCCGACGAGACCCCGATGAACACGTCCTTTCCCCGGAGGATTTCCGCGAGGGGACCCTTTTCCTCTCCCGGATTCGTTTCCTTCGCGATCCGGCGTTTGTACCGGTTCATGTTCGTCTTCCGGGATCGATGGATGGCGCCGTCCCGGTCGCAGACCACGATGTTGCGGAACCCGTATTCGAGAAGGAGGCGGCAGGTGGCGATGCCCGCCGCGCCGGCGCCGTTGATGGCGATGCTGACCGTTGTTTTTTCCTTCCTGAGCGTCCGGAGGATCTTGATCAGCGCGGCCAGGATGACCGTCGCCGTCCCGTGCTGGTCGTCGTGGAAGACGGGAACGGAAAGCCGGCCCTGGAGCTTCTCCTCGATTTCGAAACATTCGGGAGCGCGGACGTCCTCGATCATGACGACGCTGAACGTCTCGGACAGGACCTCCAGGGCGTCCGCGAAGCGGTTGACGTCGGTCGTATCGACGAGAAGGGGAAAACAGCTCACGCCGGCCATCTTGTGGAGGATCACCGATTTCCCTTCCATGACGGGCATGGCGGCGCGGACACCGATGTCCCCGAGGCCGAGGACGGCCGTCCCGTTCGTGGCGATGCAGACGGTGTTCCCGATGGACGTGAACTCCCGGACGGCCTCGGGTTGCTCCAGGATGTGCCGGCAGACCTGGGCGACGCCGGGGGTATAGACGAGCCGGAGGTCGCTCAGGGTGTCCACCTTCACGGTGGGGGTGACGGCGATCTTGCCGCCGCGATGGAGGTTGAGGACCCCGTCCTCCACGGCGAGGACCCGGTACCCCTTCATCTTTTCCACGTCCCGGAGGGTCTCTTCGAGCTGCTCCCGGGAATCGAAGAACATCATGATGTCCCGGATGACGTGCTGGGAGGTGAGGTGGACCTTGATGATGTCGCCGAGCATGGCCCCGTGTTTTCCCAGTTCCACGGCGAGCCTGCCGAAGGCGCCCGGAACGTCGAGAATACGGATCCGAAGCTTTTTGACCAGTTTGAAGGCGTATTTTTCGATTTCCGCGTCCATGGCCGGCCCCCGATCGTTGTTCGTTCTTTTTCCGTCAATATAAACGGATCTTTTTCCCGACGCAAGGACGGAGGGAGACGGGCCGGCGGTTTCGGAGATTTTCCCGTGGTCCGGGGCGTCAGACCCGGCGGGCGGGATTGCCGGCTCCGAAGTGCCGGACGGCATGTTCGAGAGAGCTTTGACAAAAGCGGCCTATTCCATATGTTTATACATTCCACTCGTATATCGGCAATGGGAACTTGACCCGCCGCGGTGGAGGCACTATGTTGAAACTGTGTGACACAACAGGATTTGGACGATCATTGAATTTGCGCTCCCACTGAAAGGATGGTTCATGACCGGAACCGACGACGAAAAACGGATCCTTTACCTGGACAACGCCGCCACGTCCTTCCCCAAGCCGGAGGAGACTCTCGAGGCCATGATCCGTTTCACCCGGGAGGTGGGGGCCAGCCCGGGCCGTTCGGGCCACCGCCTTTCCATCGAGGCGGGCCGGGTCGTGCTTGACGCGAGGATGGTCCTTGCGGAACTCCTGGGCGCGGAAGACCCCCTCCACGTGGCCTTCGCAAAAAACGCCACGGAGGCCCTGAACATCGCCGTTTTCGGCCTCCTCGAGCCGGGGGACCATGCCGTCACCTCGGGAATGGAGCACAATTCGGTCATGAGGCCCCTCAGGGAAATGGAAAAAAGGGGACTCTCCCTGACCGTGGTCCCCTGTTCCCCGGCGGGCGTCGTCGATCCCGGCGACATCCGCAAGGCCCTCAGGGCGGACACGAAAGCGATCTATCTCACCCACGCCTCCAACGTGACGGGTACCCTGATGCCCGTGGCGGAGATCGGCGGGATCGCCCGGGAGGCCGGCGTCCTTTTCTGCGTCGATGCCGCCCAGACGGCCGGGGCGGTTCCCCTGGACGCGGGGAGCATGAACATCGATCTCGTCGCCTTTACGGGACACAAGTCCCTTTACGGCCCTCAGGGGACGGGGGGACTCGTCCTTTCACGGGAAGCGGAAAAGCGGGTCCGGCCCCTTCTCATGGGGGGGACGGGGAGCCGGTCCGAGTCGGAGGAACACCCGGACTTTCTTCCGGACCGCCTGGAATCGGGAACCCAGAACGCCGTCGGGATTGCCGGCCTGGGGGCGGGGGCCCGGTTTGTCACGGAAAAAGGCGTCCCGTCCATCCGGAAGAAGGAAATCGGTCTGACGGCGGCGCTCATCGGGGGGCTCCGGGCGATTCCGGACGTCGTCGTTTACGGGACCGGCGCCGCGGAAAGGCAGACCCCCGTCGTTTCGTTCAACATCAGGGAAAAACGTCCCAGCGACGTGTCCCTGGCGCTCGACGAGGAATTCGGGATCATGAGCCGCCCCGGTCTCCAGTGCGCCCCGGCGGCCCATCGGACCATCGGAACGTTTCCCGCCGGAACCGTCCGGCTCAGCCTCGGTTTCTTCAACACGGAAAAGGACGTGGAAACGGTGCTGCGCGCCATCGAACAACTGTCATCGAGAAAGGGTCTGTGATGAAACAGAAGGAAATCGACGCCCGAGGCCTCGCCTGCCCGCAGCCGGTCCTCCTGGCGAAGAAGGCCGTGGAGGAAGCGGGGGGGTGCACGATTTACGTGGACAACGCCGCCGCCAGGGAAAACGTGAGCCGCATGGCCCGGACGCTCGGGTGCGACGTCACCGTCGAGGAAACGGACGGGGGAACGCGGATCAGGATCACCCGGAAGGGCGGGGGACCGCCGGTCCCCGGGACATGCCCCGTCCCCGCAGGGGGACCGGCGGTTCTCGTGGTCTCGACGGCCGCCATGGGGAAAGGGAACGACGAACTGGGACGGATCCTGATGCGGAGTTTCTTCCACACCGTGAACGAGGCGATCGCGCGGCCGGACACCCTGATTCTCTTCAACGAGGGGGTCACCCTTGCCGTCGAGGGGTCGCCGGTTCTCGAGGACCTCCGTGCCCTCGAAGGGAAGGGGACCCGGATCCTGGTGTGCGGGACGTGCCTCGATTTCTTCCGGATCAAGGACAAACTCGCCGCGGGGACGGTCTCCAACATGTACGACATCTCGGAGACGCTGTTCTCTGCGGGAAGGCTCGTCCAGCTATGAAGGACGGCGCACCGTTCCAGGTGGTTCTCTTCGATTCGACGAGCGCCGCCCTTCTTGCCGAAAAGCTGCTCAAGCAGGGGGGGCTCCCGTACAAGGTCATTCCGGTGCCCCGCGACATCAGTTCGGACTGCGGCGTTTGCATCCGGTTCCCGTCGGAAAAAAGGGAGCAGGTGGAAGCCGCGCTCGCGGCCGGCCGGGTTTCCTTTCGGGAAATCCGCGCCCTCTGATCCGATAAGGAACCGCGGTCCCCTTCGCCCGGAACGCGGCCGTCCGGCGGCGCATCGCGCCGTCCCTGGGCCGTTTCGTCCCATTTTCCGAAAAAAGCTGGACAATTTCCGCCGGTTCGTGTACCCCTTCGGGTAATTTTGCGGGCAGGGGATGTTTCCTTTCCGGTTCCGGAGTGTGCGATGAAGGCGGAAATCTTCAGGGAATACGACATACGGGGCGTTTACGGCCGGGATTTCGACCGGGAGGACGTCCGGACCGTCGGCAGGGGGTACGGGACGCTCCTCGGGTCTTCCGGAGGCCGGAGAATCGCCGTGGGGAGGGACTGCCGCCTCAGTTCGCCGGAGATCCGGGACGCCCTCGTGGAGGGGCTTCTCGACACGGGGGCCGAGGTCCTCGATCTCGGAATCTGTCCCACTCCCCTTCTCTACTTTTCCCTTCGCCACTTCCAGGCCCACGGGGGCCTCATGATCACGGCGAGCCACAATCCCCCGGAGTACAACGGTTTCAAGGTGTGCCGGGGATTCGACACGATTTACGGGAAGGAAATCCAGGACTTCCGGGCGTTCCTGGAGGCAGGGGCCTTTGCGGCCCGGTCCGGGGGAATTCTCCGGGAAATGGACATCCACACCCCGTACCGGGAATTCATCGCCGCCAACATCCGCCTGGAACGGCCCGTCCGGGTCGCCGTGGACGCAGGAAACGGGACGGGAGGGGTGGTGGCCGGACCCATCCTGAAGGCGCTCGGGTGCGACGCCGAGGAACTCCATTTCGAAATGGACGGGCGGTTCCCGAACCATGAGCCGGATCCCACCGTCCCCGGGAACATGGAGGACCTCCGGAAGACCGTTCTTTCCCGGGGGCTCGAACTGGGGATCGGCTTCGACGGGGATTCCGACCGGATCGGAGTGATCGACGACCGCGGCGGCATGATCTACGGGGACATGCTCATGCTGATCTTCGCGAGGGAGATCCTGAAGGAACACCCCGGGGCGACCTTCATCGGCGAGGTCAAGTGCTCCCGGAACCTCTACGAGGACATTCGCAAACGGGGCGGCCGTCCCATCATGTGGAAGGCGGGCCATTCCCTCATCAAGGGAAAGCTGAAGGAGGAAAAGGCGCTTCTTGCCGGGGAGATGAGCGGGCACCTCTTTTTCGCCGACCGGTATTACGGTTTCGACGACGCCGTCTACGCCGCCTGCCGTCTCCTGGAGATCGTTGCGGCAAGGAAGGAGCCCGTCTCCCGGTATCTGGAAGACCTGCCGCGGATGTACCATACGCCGGAAATCCGCGTGCCCTGCCCCGAGGAACGGAAATTCGCCCTGGTGAAAAAGGTCGGGGACGCCCTGAAGGAAAAGTACCCGGTCATCGACGTGGACGGCGTCCGAATCGAATTTCCCGACGGATGGGGGCTTCTTCGGGCGTCCAACACCGGGCCCGTCCTGGTGATGCGCTTCGAGGCGGAAAGCGAGCGGCGGCTCGGGGAAATCCGCTCTTTTTTCGAACGGACCCTTGAAGAAATCGGGGCCACGCTGTAAAAGATCCTGAGAGCAAAAGGAATGGAATGGCATGAGGGGAATCGGGGAAACGGACCGGCGCCCCTGGGGGGAGTTCACTGTTCTCGCCGGGGACGGGGATTTCAGGATCAAGCGGGTCTCCGTCGAACCGGCCAGGCGGCTGAGCCTCCAGAGGCACGGGAAACGGTCGGAACACTGGTTCATCCTCCGGGGGAAGGCCCGGGTGACCCGGAATGAACGGGAGATCCTGCTGGAGGCGGGCGATTCCGTGGACATTCCCCAGGGGGCCTGGCACAGGATCGAGAACACCGGCGGGGAACCGCTCGTGTTCATCGAGATCCAGACGGGGCAGTCTTTTGAGGAAGAGGACATCGAGCGGAAGGAAGATGATTTCGGAAGATCGTAACGCCCACGGAGGGGGAAGGGAATCCCTGCGGGCGGCCGCGGGGGAGCGGCCCGTGGCGGTGATCATGGCCGGAGGGATGGGGACGCGGTTCTGGCCGCTCAGCACCCGGGAGAAGCCCAAGCAGTTTCTCCGTCTCTTCGACGACCGGAGCCTTCTGCAGAAGAGCTTCGACCGTCTCGAGGGCATGATCCCCCCGGAACGGATCCTCGTCCTGACGAACGCCGCCTTCGTCCCCCTGGTGAGGGAACAGCTTCCCGGGATCCCCGGGGAAAACGTCGTAGGAGAGCCCATGCGCCGGGACACGGCGGCGGCCGCGGCCCTTGCCGCCTTCCTTTGCGCCGCCCGGTTCGGGGACCCCGTCATGGTCCTTCTCACGGCGGACCACCTCATCGGGCCGACGGACCTCTTCCAGAAGACGATCCTGTCCGCGGTCCGGGCCGCCAGGGAACGAAAGATCCTGTACACCCTCGGCATCCGGCCTACCCGGCCCGCCACCGGATACGGATACATCGAACTGGGCCCGGCGATGGGGAACGACGGCGGGATCGAACATTACCGGGTGTCCCGGTTCAAGGAAAAGCCGGACGGGGAGACGGCCCGGAAATACGTGGAGTCGGGCAACTACCTCTGGAACTCGGGCATGTTCGTGTGGACCGCCGGGGCCATCCTGGAAGCACTGGAGACCCACCTTCCGGAACACTGCCGGATCCTTTCCCGGGCGGTTCGCGATTTCGGAACCCCGCGGTGGGAGGAGACGCTCCGGGAGGCTTTCGGGGCCCTGACCCCCATTTCCATCGATTACGGCGTCATGGAGAAAGTGAACGGCGCGGGGTGCGTCCGGTCCGAATTTTCCTGGAACGACGTGGGAGGGTGGCTCGCCCTCCAGGATCACCTCGCCCGCGACGAGGAGGGAAACTGCGCCTGCGGGAACCTCGTGTGCGGGGAAGCCCGGGGGAATCTCGTCTACTGCGAAGACCCGGGGGAGACGGTGCTCCTGCTTGGCGTGGACGACCTCGTCGTCATCCGGTCGGGGACGCGGACGCTTGTCGTTCCCAAGGACCGGATCGAGGAAATCAAGGATATCGTTCAATCCCTGGAAAAGGGTTGAAAGGGGACGGCGACGCCCGGCCGGACCCGGGGAAAACGCGATGAGGACCGAGGCCGTTTCCGTGGAGTGCTACAGCGGATTCAAGAGCAACGAGCGGCCCCGGGCCTTCGTTTTCCGGGGGAAGCGCCACGGGATCCGGGAGATCCTGGACCGGTGGTACGAAGGGACGGCCGATCCCCGCAGTCCCCGGGTGAATTACTTCAAGGTCCGGACGGAGGGCGGGGAAGAGTACCTGCTGGGCTACCACGGCCTCTTCGACCGGTGGTCGATCCTCCTGCCGGACGAACAACGGGACGGGGGGAACCGGCCATGATCGTCCTCCTCACGGATTTCGGGCTTTCCGATCCCTATGCGGGGATCATGAAGGGCGTCATCAAGCGGATCTCCCCCGCCTCGGAGATCCTGGACCTGACCCATCAGATCCCGCCGGGGAACATCCTGCTCGCCCGGTTCCTCCTGGAGCGGTCCTTTTCGTTCTTCCAGGAGAGAACGATTTTTCTCGCCGTCGTGGACCCCGGCGTCGGAACGGCGAGGCGGCCGCTGGCCGTCCGTGCGGGGGGATACTATTTCGTCGGTCCCGACAACGGGACGTTCCAGTTCGTCGAGGATCTTCCGCCGGCTCCCATGGAGGCGGTGGAACTGGACCGCCCCGAGTTTCACCTGAAACAACCGCCCTGCGGGACCTTTCACGGAAGGGACATCTTCGCGCCCGCGGCGGCCCACCTGGACCGCGGCATCCCCCTTTCCCGGCTCGGGTCCCCCGTGGAAAGAATGGCCGCCCTGCCGGGCCCGGTCGTCCGGAAGACGGAGCGGGGGCTGGAAATCCCCCTGATCCACGTGGACCATTTCGGAAACCTCATCTTCGGGCTCACGGAAAGGGCTTTCGAGGAGGAAGTGGGGAACGGTCCCTTCACCATCCACTTCGCCGGAAGGTCCATCGACCGGATTTCCCGGCATTACGGCTCGGACCGGCCGCTTGTCGCCCTTTTCGACAGTTACGGACTCCTCGAGATCGCCGTGCCTTCGGGAAGCGCCGCCTCTCTCCTCGGGGTATCCTCCCCCTCCGGGGAGGAAGGGGAGCCCCTGTTGCTAGTGTGCACCCCCATTCGGCCATCATGACGGCTTCGTAAAAAGTCCATATGCGGCGTTGCCCTTCATCCCTCCTCACTGCGGCGTACCCCATGTACGCCTCATTCGTCGGGACTCGGGCGCCTTGCCTCTGGAGCTTTTTACTTTGCCGTTCGAAGAAAGCGTTGCTTTGATTGGTTGCGAGTTTGGAAGTCATGACGGCTTCGTAAAAAGTTCCTATGCTGCGTTGCCCGTCGTTCCATTACTGATTTTCAGACTGTTTGCCATTTCACGGATACACGGACATTCAGGAATCCGGGCAAGCCCCGGAAAGGGGGTGGGAATCCATGGAGAAGAAGTATTTCGAGGATTACAGCATGGGGGAGGTTTTCGTTTCCCCGGGAAGAACGATTACGGAAACCGACATCGTTCTCTTTTCGGCCTTTACCGGGGATTGGCACGAACTTCACACGAACGTGGAGTTTGCGGCGAAAAGCCCCTTCAAGGAAAGGATCGCCCACGGGTTTCTCGGTCTCGTCGTGGGGAGCGCCCTGATTTTCCGGCTCGGCCGTCACGTGCTCCTGCCGGAGAGCTTCATCGCATTCTACGGGATGGACTCCGTCCGGTTCGTCGGCCCCGTCAAGATCGGGGACACCCTCCACAGCGAGGTCACGGTCACCGAACTGACGGCGAAGGACGGGAAACGGGGGATCATCGGACACGAGAACGAGATCAAGAACCAGCGGGGAGAATCGGTGATCGTCTACAACACGAAAATCCTCGCCGGCAGGAAACCTTCGGGCTCGTAAGCAGCAAACCTCACAGAAAGGATGTGTTGCCATGTCGAAAAAAGTTGCGGTTGTCGCGGTGGCACAGACCCCTGGCGCGGAATCCAAGGACAATCTCTACGATCAGGCCTATCATGTCACCCGGGAAATCCTGGACAAGTCGGGTCTGAACCGTGAGAAAGTCGGGACGATCGTCAGTGCGGCCTCGGACATCTTCCACGGGGGGATTTCCTGTGCCAATTCCTATTACTGGGAAACGACGGGGGCCTTCCTGAAGAACGCCTCCCGGCAGGACGGAGAGTCCCTCTTCGCCTTTTTCTACGGTGTCATGAGAATCCTGGCCGGTCATTACGACACGGCCCTGATTCTCGCCATCTGCAAGGGTTCCGAGAATCCGGAAAACGATGCCTGCACCCTCATGTTCTCCGATCCCTTTTACCAGAGGGAACTCGGCATTCAGGAAACCATTGCGGCGGCCCTGCAGATGCGCCAGTACATGGACAAATACGGCGTAACGAAAGAGCAGTGCGCCGGCGTGTCCGTGAAGAATTTCCGGAATGCCCTCGGGAACCCTTACGCCCACAAAAGGGGCCGGTACACCGTCAAGGACGTTCTCGAGTCCGGCATGCTCGCCGATCCCCTTACGGAACTCCAGGTCGCCCCCAAGTCGGAGGGGATCGTGGCCGTTCTTCTGGCGTCGGAGGAGGCGGCGAAAAAGATCACGGACAAACCCATATGGTTCAAGGGCTACGGAAGCTCTCTCGACAACTACTTCCTGGGGGATCGCAACCTGCTCGAAGGCCAGCTCCCCGCCGCGGCGGCGAGGGCTTATAAAATGGCCGGCATCAACGATCCCCGGAAGGAAATCGACCTCGCCGAGATCACCGAACCTTACGCTTTCCAGGAACTGCTTTGGTGCGAAGACCTGGGCTTCTGCGAAAAGGGCGGCGGGGGAAAGCTCCTGGAGAGCGGGATCACGGAGAGAACCGGCCGGCTTCCGGTGAATCCGTCCGGCGGGGTCCTGGCGAACAATCCCTACGTGTCGCGTGGGCTCCAGCGGGTTGTCGAGGCGGTTCTCCAGCTTCGCGGCGAGGCGGGCGAACACCAGGTGGACGGAAAGCGGAAAACGGCCCTTGCCCACGGTACCCATGGTTTCGCCGGACAGTGCCATGCCGTGGCAATCCTGGGAAGTTAGGAGGTTGATTCTATGGGAAAAGCAGTAGCAATCATCGGCGTCGGGCAGACGAACCATGGAAGAAGAATGGACGTGAGCTATCCCGATCTTGTCCGGGAAGCGGTCCTTCGCGTTTACGAGGAAACGGGACTCAGTCCGAATGACGTGGACGGTGTCGTTTCCGGGACCATGCCCTCCATGATGGAAGGGGTGGCCCTCACCCATTTCTATTTCGCCGACGCCATGGCGTCGGCGGGAAAGCCGATTCTGAAAACGGAGACCTGCGGATCGACGGGGGTCTCCCTCGCCCACACGGCCTATTACTGGATCAGTTCGGGAATGGCCGATCTCGTCCTTGCCGTGGGTCATGAAAAGATGACCGAAGGGGACAGCCAGGCCACCATGACCACCGTGGTGGAACCCTGGTACCAGAGATATTTCATCGCCGGGGCGCCGGGCGTATTCTCCATGCAGAGCCAGATGTGGAGCGTCCGGTACGGTCTCGACGAAAAGAAGGTGAGGGACGCGGCGGCCTACATCTCCGTAACCCACCATGACAGCGCCTTCGACAACCCTTATGCCCACGTGAAAATCCGGGTGACCGCCGAGGACGTGAAGAACGCCCGGGTGATCACCTATCCCGTGCGGCTCCTCGACGTGTGTCCCAATTCGGACGGCGCCTGCGCCGTGATCTTCGCGTCGGAGGAGATGGTGAAAAAGCTGGGCCTGAAAAAGGTCGCCTGGGTGAAAGGGCTGGGCTACCGGGGAGAGGAGTATTTCTTCGGCGACAGCGACAAGGCGGTCTGGCAGAGCGCCGTCCAGGCGGCGAAACAGGCCTACGACATGGCGGGGATCAAGGACCCGAGGAAGGAACTGGACGTGGCCGAGGTCTACAACCCCTTCACCTTCCAGGAGATGCTGTTTTATGAGTGCTTCGGGTTCTGCGGCCTCGGCGAGGCCCCCGACCTCGTGCTGCAAGGTACCTTCGGAAGGAAGGGAGAACTTCCCTGCGACCCGTCGGGAGGAACGTTGTGCACGAATCCCATCGGGGCGACCGGCCTGATCCGGACCGCCGAGGCGGCCCTGCAGGTCATGGAGAAGGCGGGCGACCACCAGATCCCGGGCGCCAAACTGGCGTTCAGCCATGCCATGGGCGGGGTGGATCAGTTCAATGGCGTCATGATCGTAGGTTCAGAACGGTAAAGCATATCGGAGGAAAGAAATATGAACAAGGAATTCAAAACCATCAAGACGGAAATCCGGCTTCCCTATGAACTCGCGTACGGCGCCACGTGGACGCGGTTCTTCGAGGGTATGTCGAACCAGATCCTTTACGGGTCGAAATGCGAAAAGTGCAACCGGGTCCTTGTCCCGGCAAGGACCTTCTGCCCCCGTTGCTTCATCGATACGAAGGAGTGGGTGGAAGTACCCCAGCAGGGGACCCTCACGGCATGGAGCTACGTGAACTACCGGTACTTCGGCCAGCCCACCACCCCCCCGTTCATCGGGGCCCTCATCCGGCTCGACGGCACGGACGTGGATTTCGTCCATCTCCTCGGGGGATTCGACCTGTCCGACTTCGAGAAGGTCAGGAAGATCGTCAAGAACGGCATGCGTGTCGAGGCGGTGTGGGCGAATGAGAGAAAGGCCCACATCATGGACATCCGTTACTTCAAACCGTTGGCGTAACCTCCCTCCACCTGATTCCGGGGGCGGCCCTGTGCCGTCCCCGGAGAAATCCCGAGCGTGAGTGGTTTCCGGCCTTCGGGGAGGGGTAAAGAAAGACGGGCGCCCATCCGGGCGCCGCTTCACTGAAAAAGGGGGTAAAAAAAGATGAGTTGGAAGGAATACTACAAGAGCAAGGTCATGACAGCGCAGGAGGCGGCGAAGCTGGTTCAGTCCGGTGATTGTCTCTGGACGCCCCTGGCCCTCGGCCAGCCGTCCATGGCGATGATGGATGCCGTGGCGGATCGCAAGGACGAGCTGACGGACGTGGAGTACCTCAACTGCCTCACCCTGAGGCCTTACAAGATCTTCCAGCCCGAATACCGGAAGGCCTTCAAGCTGATGTTCGGATTCTACGGTACCCCCACCCTGATCAAGATGGCCCAGTCGGAATGGGCGAACTTCTGGCCCGCCCAGAGTTCCGACGCCGGGGTCAAATACTTCCACCGGAAAAGGGTTTATAAAAGAAGGACGGGAATCATCACCCAGGTGACCCCGCCGGACGAGCATGGTTACGTGAACCTGGGCCTCGACACCTTCTACACGGAACAGATCATGGACCAGAGCGAGTACGTCATCGCCGAGGTGAACCCCAACATGCCGAGGACCTATGGCCAGACGAATTTCCACGTGAGCCGGTTCGACGCTTTCGTGGAGAACCCCAACGTCATTCCGCCCCTTCCCACGCCCCCGGCGACGGAAGTCGAAATCAAGATGGCCGAGTACGTGGTGAGCCTCATCAAGGACCGGGACTGCATCCAGGTCGGCATCGGCGCCGTGCCGGCCATGATCAGCAATCTCCTCGAACATTCGGGCCTCAGGGACCTCGGGGTTCACACGGAGATGGCCCCGGCGGGGACCCACAAGCTCGTGGAGAAGGGGGTCATCACCTGCAAGTACAAGAAGGTGAACCCCGGGAAAATCGTTCTCGCCTTCACGCTCGGCGACAAGGAACTCTACGACTTCCTGGGGAACAACCCCATGGTCGAGTACCGGCCGACGATCTACGCGAACGCCATTCCCGTCCTTGCCTCCGAGGAGAACCTGGTGGCCGTCAACGGATCCATCGAGGTGGACCTCACCGGCCAGATCGTTTCCGAGTCCCTGGGCAACGTCATGCGGTCGGGGACGGGCGGACAGCTCGATTTCGTCGTCGGTGCCTTCTGGTCCAAGGGCGGCCGGGCCATCAACCTCGTTCCTTCCACGACGGGAAACGACACCATCTCCCGGATCGTTCCCTACATCAGTGACGGCGCCCGGGTCACCGTGCCACGCCATTACTGCCAGTATGTCGTCACCGAGTGGGGCATCGCGGACCTCGCGGGGCGTACGGAAATGGAAAGGGCGGAGGAGCTGATCAAGGTCGCCCACCCGAAATTCCGGGAAGACCTGGAGAAGGCCGGCCGCGAACGGGGTCTGATCAGGAAGAAGATTTTCTGATGCCTGGCTCCCTCCTGCCATGTCGGGGCGGGGGGAGCGGACGGTTCCGCTCCCCCCGCCCCGTGTGGTTTTGACTTCCATCGGGAGGAGAAACATGACACGGGAATTTACGGACGAACAGAGGATGCTCCGGGACACGCTCCGGAATTTCGCCGAAAAAGAGGTCGCCCCGCTGGCCTACGAGATCGACCGGGACGAACGGTTTCCCTCGGAGAGCTTCTACAAGCTCCGGGACATGGGGCTTCTCGGAATCACCGTTCCCCATGAATACGGCGGGGCCGGGGCCGGTTACACCGAAATGTGCATCGTCACGGAGGAACTGGCGGCGGCCTGCCTGTCCACCTCAGCCACCTGGGGGGTTCACGCCTGCCTTTGCATTGACAATCTGAGGAGAAACGGGTCGGAAGCCCTGCTTCGGAAATACCTCCCGTCCCTGTGCAACGGTGAAAGGATCGGCGGCCTGGCCATGACCGAGCCCTCGGCGGGCTCGGATGTGCTCTCCATGCGCCTTCGGGCGGAGAAACGGGGGGACCACTACATTCTCAACGGAACGAAGATTTTCATCTCCAACGGCCCCGTGGGGGACCTTTTCCTCGTGTACGCCAAGACCGATCCCGAGAAAAAGGCCCACGGCGTGTCGGCGTTCATGGTCGAGAAGGAGTTCCCCGGTTTTTCCCGGGGGAAGAAATTCGAGAAGATGGGCTGGCGGGGATCGCCGACGGGGGAACTGATTTTCGAGGACTGCCGGGTTCCCGCGTCGAACCTCGTGGGGAAGGAAAACGGCGGGGCCCTCGTTCTCATGAGCGGCCTCAACACGGAGCGGGTCTGCCTCGGCGCCATGTCGCTGGGACTTTCCCGGGGGGCCTTCGAGTGTGCCCTGAAATACGCGAAGGAACGGGTCCAGTTCGGGCGTCCCATCGCCTCCTTCCAGCTCATTCAGGCGAAGCTCGCCGAGATGGCCATGGAGATCGAGCTTGCCCGGCTCATCACCTACCGGGGAGCCCGGATGGCGGATGAGGGCCGGCACCGGGAAATGAACCTGACCGCCTCCTACATCAAACTCTTCACGGCGCGGTCCGCCATGCGGATCACCACCGAGGCCGTGCAGATCCTGGGGGGCTACGGGTACATGAAGGAGTTTCCGGTCGAGCGGATGATGCGGGACGCCAAGCTCCAGCAGATCGGCGGGGGAACCGACGAGATCCAGCTCATGATCATCGCCCGGGACATCCTGGGAATCCGGTAGGGGGAAAGCAGGGAACATCCGCACGGGCGGGCATGTATCGCGGGCCAAGGGCGAAAGGGGGGTAGGGCATGTTTCGAGAGGAGAGGTGCGATTTCTGCGGAGAGTGTCTTTTTCGCTGTAAATACATGGACTTCAACCGGGAAGAGGCGGCCCGGGAATTCGCCGGGCTCGTCCGGGGGGAAAACAAGCCCTGGCTTTCCGACTGCATCACCTGTTTTGCCTGCAACGAGATCTGCCCCAGAGGCGCGAGGCCTTTCGATCTCATCCTGGAAAAGATAGAGGCCCGGGGAACGTACGTCGATCCGAAAATCCTCCAGGCCTTCCGGAAACGATTCGCCCCGGCGGAGGAATTCAAACGCCCGGAAATCCGGTCCCCCGTGCTCTCCCTTTGCACCATCGAGCCGAACCTCCCGTTCCCCCTGGAGGGGCGGCTGTTCCGCGACTTTCAAGTGGTCCGGGGGCGCCATTTCTTCTGTAACGTCCTCTTCCCCCACCTGGGCAACGAATCGATCCTCCGGGAGGGGCTCGGGCCCCTGGTGGAACGGTACGCTTCCCTCGGCGCCGGCGAGATCGTCTTCGTCCATGACGACTGCTATTCCCTCATGGCCGGGATTGCCCCCATGTACGGGATCGAACTGCCCTTCCGCCCCGTTCACGTCTTCGAGTACCTTGTCCGTTTTCTGAAGGAGAACCGAAAGGACATCACGCCCCTCAGGCTCCGGGCGGCCTACCAGAGGCCGTGCGCTTCCCGGCTGACGCCCTGGAAGGATCCGCTCCTGGACGAGATTTTCCGGCTCATCGGCGTGGAGCGCGTATCCCGGGTTTTCGACCGGGAGGAATCCCTGTGCTGTGGACAGGACATGAAAGGCATGGTAAAGCGGGGTGTGAAATTTCCCGGGCTCCGGGAGAAAAATGTCCGGGACGCGGTCCAAAGCGGGGCGCAGGCCATGGTGTATCTCTGTCCCATGTGCCTGGACGCCATGGGTCCTTCCTGCACCAGGGCGGGTCTGAAGAATCACATGGTCATCGACCTTTGCCGCCTTGCGCTGGGAGAGTCGCCCGGCGGCGGAACGTAGCAAAACATTTCGAAACGGGGGAATACGCAATGGATTTCGAACATGTGAAAGTCAGCGTCGATCAGAACGTCGCCGTCCTCTCCCTTGCCCGGCTGAAAAGCCTGAATGCGCTCAATCTGGCCCTGGCGGGGGAGATGGCCGCAGCCGTCGGGGAACTCGGCGCGCGGGAGGACGTCCGGGCGATCGTTTTGAAGAGCGACGCCAGGGTCTTTTCGGTGGGTCTCGATCTGAAGGACATCATGTCGGACGGTTTCGACGGTTCGGCCTGGTCCGCTCTTAATTTTCCCAATCGGCTGCGGGCCCTTTTCGATTGCTGCAACGCCCTCGAGACCTGTCCGAAACCGGTCATCGCCGCGGTGAACGGGATGTGCATCGGCGGCGGTCTCGACATCGCCTGCGCCTGCGACATCCGGTTGTGCACCGAGGACGCCACCTTTTCCCTGCGGGAGGCCGCCATCGGCCTCGTCGCGGACATGGGGGTCCTCCAGCGCCTTCCCCTCATCGTCGGGCAGGGATTCGCAAGGGAGATGGCGTACACGGCCCGGCATTACACGGCGCGGGAGGTGGAACGGATGGGACTCGTCAACGCCGTGTACCCCGGCCGGGAGGAAATGGAGTCGGGAGCCCTGAAACTGGCCCGGGAGATCGCGGGAAACGCCCCCCTGGCGGTGAGGGCCACCAAGGAGGTGCTGAATTTCAGCCGGTACGTGGACGTGGAGAAGGGGATGGAACTGGCCGTCAGCCGGAACATGGTCCTCATCGCTTCACAGGACCTGTGGGAAGCCGTGAGCGCTTTCATGGAAAAAAGAAAGCCGGCGTTCCAGGGGAAATAGGGCGGACTCATGATCTATCTCGACCACGGGGCGACCACTCCCGTTCATCCCGAGGTAATAGAGGAAATGATGCCCTTTCTCCGGGAGTCCTACGGGAACCCGTCGAGCCTCCACCGGTCCGGGGGCGAGGCGAAAAGGGCCGTGGAAACCGCCCGGGAACGGGTGGCCGCCCTCATCGGGGCGCAGCCCGACGAGATCGTTTTCACCGGCGGCGGCACGGAAGCGGACAACCTCGCCGTCCTCGGGGCAACCCTGGCCCGGAAGGACCGGGGGAACCACGTCGTCACGACGGCGGTGGAACACTACGCCGTCCTCAACCCCTGCCGGCATCTGGAACGGATGGGATACGAGGTCACCGTGCTTCCCGTAGACGGCCGGGGACGGATCGACCTGGGGATGCTCCGGGACGCCCTGACGGACCGGACGGTCCTCGTCACCGTCATGCACGGGAACAACGAGATCGGGACCCTGGAACCCGTCGCCGGGGCGGCCGCCCTGGCCCGGGAACGGGGAATCCCGTTCCACACGGACGCCGTTCAGACGGCGGGGAAGATCCCCGTGGACGTGAACGGCTTCCCCGTCGATTTTCTCACCCTGTCGGGCCACAAGATTTACGGCCCCAAGGGCGTGGGGGCCCTTTTCGTCCGCCGGGGCGCCGGCCTCGCCCCCGTCCTGCACGGCGGAGGGCATGAACGGGGACTGCGGCCGGGCACGGAAAACGTCCCGGGGATCGCCGGGTTCGGGAAGGCCTGCGAAATCGCCCTCAGGGACCTTTCCTCGCAGAGGGAGCATCTCGAGGAACTCCGGTATTATCTCGCGTCCCGGATCGAGGAGGAAATCGGGGAGACCCGGAGGAACGGGGGGGACGGCGAAGAGGTCCTTCCCCACATCCTGAGCGTTTCCTTCCGGGCGCTGCCGGCGGAGCAGATCGTTTCGGAACTGGACCGGATGGGGGTGGCCGTTTCGGCGGGCTCGGCCTGCACGGCGGGAACGGTGGAGGTTTCCCATGTCATGGAGGCCCTCGGCGTTCCCCGGGAATGGGCCGCCGGGAGCGTCCGTTTCAGCCTCGGCCGGGGAAACACCCTGGAAGAGATGGACCGCACCGTGGACGCCCTCCGGGAGGCGGTGGAGAAGCTCCGGGGCATCGCCGAACTGGAGCGCTCCCTCGGCCGCAGAGGCTGTATTTGACATTTCCCGGCCCCCCCCCGGACGGGCAGGGGCCGCCGGGGTAATCCCCCGGAGAGGCCTTACGGCAGGTCCCCTTTCAGAAGGTTGAGCAGGTACTGCCCGTAGCCGTTGTTCCGATAGGGGAGGGCGAGTTTCTCCAGTTCCCCTGCGCCGATGAACTTCATCCGGTAGGCGATTTCCTCCACGCAGGCGATCTTCAGGCCCTGCCTTCTCTCGATGGCCTCGATGAAGCTCGACGCTTCGAGCAGGGTCTCGTGGGTTCCCGTGTCCAGCCACGCGATGCCCCGTCCGAGCTTTTCGACGGTGAGTTCGCCCATCTCGAGATAGATCCGGTTCACGTCGGTGATTTCCAGCTCCCCCCGGGGGGACGGCTTCAGATTCTCCGCGATGTCGAGGACGCGGTTGTCGTAGAAATAAAGACCCGTCACCGCCCAGTTGGAGCGGGGTTCTTTCGGCTTCTCCACGATTTCCGAGGCTTTCCCCTTGTCGTCGAAACTCACGACGCCGTACCGCTCCGGGTCCTTCACCCAGTACCCGAAAACGGTGGCGCCCTTCTCCCGGGCCGCGGCTCTCCGGAGCTTCTCCGTGATTCCGTGGCCGAAGAAGATGTTGTCTCCCAGGATCAGGCAGGAGGAATCCTTCCCCACGAAATCCCTCCCGATGATGAAGGCCTGGGCGAGGCCCTCCGGGCGGGGCTGTTCGGCATAGGCGAAACGAAGCCCCCAACGGGCGCCGTCGCCGAGGAGCTCACGGAATCTGGGAAGGTCCTGGGGCGTGCTGATGACGAGGATCTCCCGGATTCCCGAGAGCATGAGAACGGACAGTGGGTAATAGATCATGGGCTTGTCGTAGATGGGAAGGAGCTGTTTGCTCACCACCTGTGTGATGGGGTAAAGCCTCGTTCCGGCTCCTCCGGCGAGGATGATTCCTTTCATGAACACCTCCGGGTGTAATGGTTTTTATCGTTTTCGGCGGATTCCCGCGCTCCGTCAGTCCGGACGGGGGGACCCCCCTTCCCCTGCATCTCCCCCGTAATAGGAGAGGTACCAGTCGACGAACCTTCCGATTCCCTCCTCGACGGGGGTGCGGGGCCTGAACCCCGTTTCCCTGGCGAGGTCCGCCACGTCGGCGAAGGTCGCTTCCACGTCGCCCGGCTGGATGGGAAGCAGGTTCTTCTCCGTCGTCCTGCCGAGGATCCTTTCGAGGGTCCCGAGGAATTCCATGAGATCGACGGGGGTGCCGTTCCCGATGTTGAAGATCCGGTAAGGCGCGAAGCTCGTTCCCGGGTCCGGCGGAGACCCTTCCGGGGAGGCTTTTCCTTCGGGGATCCGCTGCATGACCCGTACGACCCCCTCGATGATGTCGTCGATGTACGTGAAATCCCTTTTCATCCGGCCGTAGTTGTAGAGATCGACGGGCTTGCCGTCCAGGATGGCCCGGGTGAAAAGGAAAAGGGCCATGTCGGGGCGGCCCCAGGGCCCGTAGACCGTGAAGAAGCGAAGCCCCGTGGAGGGGATCCCGAAGAGGACCGCGTAGGCGTGGGCCATGAGTTCGTTCGCCTTTTTCGTGGCGGCGTAGAGGCTCACCGGATGGTCCACATTGTCGTGGACGGAAAAGGGCATTTTCGTGTTTCCGCCGTACACGGAGCTGGAGGAGGCGAAGACGAGGTGGCGGACCCGCAACGCCCTGCATCCCTCTAGCACGTTCAGAAATCCCGAGATATTGCTTTCCGTGTACGCCCGGGGATGGACGAGGGAGTATCGCACGCCCGCCTGCGCCGCCAGGTGGACCACCGTCGTTTCGCCGTTCCCGGGCAGGGAGCGGAACAGTCCTTCCATGGCTGCGCGGTCGGAAAGGTCGATCCTGTGAAAGGAGAAGCGGGGGAATTCCCTCAAAAGGCCGAGGCGCGCCTCTTTCAGCGACACGTCGTAGTAGTCGTTCAGATTGTCCATGCCGGTGACGGTTTCCCCCTCCCGGAGGAGGCGCCTCGCGAGGTGGAATCCGATGAATCCGGCGGCGCCGGTGACAAGAATCATGAGATCTTTTCCATCCGTGGAATCGGGATGTGTCCGGGGAGGTTTCCGCTCCGGACGGCTGCCGCGCCGTTCATTGAAAATGCGTCATCGGGGGTTTCCCGATGGGATAGACGTTGAATCCGATCCTGAAGCATTTCCCGTGGTCCAGGATGTTCCTTCCGTCGAAGAGGAAGGACGGCTTCGCCATGGAGGCGTAAACGGCCTCGAAATCCTGGTGCCGGTATAGGTCCCACTCGGTGAGGACGCACAGGGCGTGGCATCCCTTCACCGCCTCCATGGGGTCCTCCACGAAGGAGACCCGGTCCTCCAGGCCGCGAAGGTCCGCCCGGGCGTTCTTCAGGGCCTTCGGATCCGATACGATGACCAGGGCGTTCTCCTCGACGAGCCTCTTCGTGATGCGGATGGCCGGGCTTTCCCTGGTGTCCCCTGTGTCCGCCTTGAAGGCGAATCCCCAGACGCAGATCTTCTTCCCCGAGAGGGTGTTGAACATGGCGTCGATCATGGTCAGGACGAAACGGTCCTGCTGGTAGTCGTTGATCTTCAGGACACCCTCCCAGTAGTCGGCGACCTCGGTGAGCCCGTAATGCCTGCAGAGGTACACCAGGTTGAGGATGTCCTTCTTGAAGCAGGAGCCGCCGAACCCGATGCTCGAATTCAGGAATTTCGGCCCGATCCGGCTGTCCGTGCCCACCGCACGGGACACCTCGGTGATGTCGGCGTCGGTTTTCTCGCAGAGGGCGGAAATGGCGTTGATGGAGGAGATCCTCTGGGCGAGAAACGCGTTCGAAACGAGCTTGGAGAGCTCGCTGCTCCAGATGTTGGAGGTGAGGATCCGCTCCCGGGGAACCCAGTTGGCGTAAATTTCTACCAGGATATTCCTGGCGCAAAGACCCCGCTCCGTTTCCTCCGACCCGATGAGAACCCGGTCCGGGTTGGTCAGGTCCCGGACGGCCGTGCCTTCCGCGAGGAACTCGGGGTTCGAGAGGACGTCGAAGGCGATGCCGTGGTGGTTGCTGTTCAGGATCCGCTCCATGGCGAGGGCCGTCTTGACGGGGAGGGTGCTCTTCTCGATGACGATCTTCGGGGATTTCGAGTATTTCAGGATCTCCCTGGCGGTTTTTTCCCAGAACTGGAGGTCCGCCGCCATGCCCGCCCCGACGCCGTAGTTCTTCGTGGGCGTGTTGACGCTGACGAAGATGATGTCGTTTTCCTCGATGGCCTTGGGGATGTCGGTGCTGAAGAAGAGGTTTTTCCCCCTGACGGCGCGTACGATTTCATCGAGCCCCGGTTCGTAGATGGGGAGGTCGTCCGAATTCCACTGGTCGATCTTCTCCCGGTTGACGTCCACGACGGTGACCCGGTACCGGGGGCACCGGTAGGCGATCATGGCCATGGTGGGGCCGCCGACATAGCCGGCGCCGATGCACAGGATGTTTCTCTCAAAGGTCATGAACTTCTCCGACGCCTCCCCGCGCGGCTTTTCTTTCCCGGGAGCGCTGTCCTGAAATAGGCGATGGTTTTCTCCAGCCCTTCCTCCAGGGAAACCCGGGGCTTCCAGCCGAGCCGTGTCTCCGCGAGCCCGATGTCGGGGCGGCGCTGAGCCGGGTCATCCGGGGGAAGAGGCTTGTGAACGATCCCCGACGGGGATCCGGTCATCGAGATGACGGTCTCGGCCAGCCCGAGAATGGAGAATTCCTCCGGATTTCCCATGTTCACCGGGCCGGTGAACCCCTTCGGGGATTCCATCATCCCGACGAGGCCCTCGATCATGTCGTCGACGTAGCAGAACGACCGGGTCTGGGTCCCGTCGCCGTAGACGGTGATGTCCTCCCCCCTCAGGGCCTGGACGATGAAGTTGCTGATCACCCGCCCGTCGCCGAGGGCCATTCTCGGACCGTAGGTGTTGAAGATCCGGACGATCTTGACGTCCACGCCGTTCTGGCGGTGGTAGTCCATCATGAGGCACTCTGCGGCCCGCTTCCCCTCGTCGTAGCAGCTCCTGAGGCCGATAGGGTTCACCCGCCCCCAGTAGCTCTCGTCCTGTGGGTGGACTTCCGGGTCTCCGTAGACCTCGGAGGTGGACGCCTGGAGAATCCGCGCCCGGACCCGCTTGGCGATGCCGAGGGTGTTGATGGCTCCCATGACGTTCGTCTTGATCGTCTTGATGGCGTTGTATTGGTAATGAACGGGGGACGCCGGGCAGGCCAGGTTGTAGACCCGGTCCACTTCGACGTATATGGGCATGGTGATGTCGTGGCGGATCGGTTCGAACCGGGGATTCGAGAGGAAGGGCAGGATGTTCTCCCTGCGTCCCGTGAAGAAATTGTCCAGGCAAAGGACGTCGTGTCCGTCCCGGAGGAGCCTTTCGCAAAGGTGGGAACCGAGGAATCCCGCACCCCCGGTTACCAGGATGCGCCGGGAGGACGGGTTCATCGTTGTTCCTCCCCTTCCCGGGGCCCCCCGTCCGCCCGCCGGTTTTCCAGGAACCAGCGGTAGGTCCTTTCGATGCCCTCCCTGAGGCCGATTTTCGCCTCCCAGCCCAGACGCCTCAGCCGGGACACGTCCAGGAGCTTCCGGGGAGTGCCGTCGGGTTTCGTGTCGTCGAACCGGATCTCCCCCCTGAATCCGACGATTTCCCCGATCAGGGCGGCCAGTTCCCCGATGGCGATGTCCGTTCCCGTCCCGATGTTGATGAAGGAGGGCAGGGGGCTCCTGAAGAATTCCCCGTCCAGGACGTCGTCGGAGAGATCCATGAGGAAACAGGCGGCCTCGGCCATGTCGTCCCCGTGGAGGAATTCCCTCCTCGGCTTTCCCGTTCCCCAGACCGTGACGGTGTCCGCCCCGGATTCCTTCGCCTCGTGGAAGCGCCGGATCAGGGCGGGAAGGACGTGGGAGCTTTCCAGGTCGAAATTGTCGTTCGGCCCGTACAGGTTCGTCGGCATGACGGACAGGAAGCGGGTCCCGTACTGGCGGTTGTACGATTCGCACATCTTGATCCCGGCGATCTTGGCTACGGCGTAGGGCTCGTTCGTCGCTTCCAGCTCCCCCGTGAGGAGGTGGCTCTCCTCGATCGGCTGGGGGGCGAGCCTGGGATAGATGCAGGAACTCCCGAGGAACAGAAGCCGTTTCACCCGGGATTTCCATGCGGCGTGAAGGACGTGGGTCTGAATGGCGAGGTTCTCGTAGATGAACTCGGCGGGCAGCGTGCTGTTGGCCAGGATCCCGCCGACTTTCGCCGCCGCCAGGAAAACGAAATCCGGCCGTTCCTCCTCGAAAAAGGCTTCCACGGCGGCCTGCCGGGTCAGGTCCAGTTCATTGTGGTTCCGGCAGACGAGGTTGCGGCAGCCCTTTTTTCCCAGGCATCGGAGAATGGCCGAACCGGCGAGTCCCCGGTGGCCGGCGACATAGATTTTCGAGTCCTTTCGCATGTCCCTCCCGTCAGGAGGAATGGTTCCTCACCGTGTATCCGGCATCGAGGAGTGTTTTTTCCCGCTTCGCCTGTTCCATGTCCGACCGGACCATCATTTCGACGAGACCCTCGAAGGTCGTCGACGGTTTCCACCCGAGTTTTTTCCGGGCTTTTCCCGCGTCCCCGAGAAGAACGTCCACTTCCGTCGGGCGGAAGTATTTCCTGTCGATTTCGACGTGGTCCCGGTAATCGAGGTCGAGTTTTTCGAAAACCTTCGCCGTGAACTCGCGGACCGAATGGGTTTCCCCGGTGGCGATGACGTAATCGTCCGGCGTTTCCTGCTGGAGCATGAGCCACATGGCCTCCACGTAGTCTCCCGCGAATCCCCAGTCCCGCTTCGCTTCCAGGTTGCCCAGGAACAGCTTGTCCTGGAGGCCGAGCCGGATCCGGGTGGCCGCCCGGGTGATCTTCCTCGTGACGAAGGTTTCCCCGCGCCGGGGCGACTCGTGGTTGAACAGGATCCCGTTGCTGGCATGGATGCCGTAGGCTTTCCGGTAGTTGACGGCGACGTAGTAGGCGAAGACCTTCGCCGCGGCGTAGGGGCTCTGCGGCTGAAAGGGGGTGTCCTCGCTCTGCGGGGGCGGCGCGGCGCCGAACATCTCGCTTGACGAGGCCTGGTAGAAGCGTGTCCGGATCCCCGTCTTCCGGATCGCTTCCAGGATCCGGAGCGTTCCCATTCCCGTTACGTCCGCCGTGTACTCGGGCATGTCGAAACTCACCCGGACGTGGCTCTGGGCGCCGAGGTGGTAGATCTCGTCGGGTTTCAGGTCGTTGAGCAGGTCCATCACCTGCCCCGACACGGACAGGTCTCCGAAGTGGAGGAAGAGCCTGGCCCCGGGGTCGTGAAAATCCTTGTAGAGGTGATCGATCCTGTCGGTGTTGAAGGTGCTCGACCTGCGGATGAGGCCGTGGACCTCGTAATCCCTTGCCAGGAGGAACTCGGCGAGGTAGGAGCCGTCCTGGCCGGTAATGCCCGTGATGAAGGCTTTCTTCATGAAGCCGCTCCTCTATGGATTCCCGGAGGGTTTCGATTCCCATGGGAATCGCAACGGGTTGACAGGGCTTCACATATCATCAAGGCCGCTTCTTTTCAACAGGATTGTTCCCCGCCGGGACGGGGAGGGCCGGCGGCAGGGCGGCTCCCGGCGCGTTCCGGGAGCCTTCCCGCATGCCGTGGAACGGGACCGCCCGCGGCGCAGCGCCGCGCAACGGTCCCGATCTCCGTCATTCCACGTCGATTCCCATGACGACGCCGGGCGGCGTGTACTCCGAGAAGGTGTGGGTCTTGGACGTCGAGAAGAAGGGATAGAAGCCGAAGCCCTCCGCCTGGCCGGTGGTGACGTTCATGACAAAGACGGTGACTGCGAATTTTTCCGCACCGGTGTGCCAGATCTCGCACCAGAAACGGTCGTCGGGCAGCGTCTTCGCGTAGAGGGTTTCCAGGAACCCCACCATCATGGCGTATGCGGTCAGGTTTCCCATGTTCGTCCGGTACTGGGTGAGGTAGCTGTGCTGATCGCCCGTTTCCTTGACGATGTCCAGCGTAAGATCCTCGATCTGCATGTTCGACAGGCTGGTGATGGCGACTCCCGTCGACCAGCCTCCCGTCTTCACCGCGTAGGGGATCTGGACGACCTGGTCCGCCGCAACGGGTCCCGCCGCCCAGCCAATCATGAAAACAGCGCAAAGAAGGACCCATGCCGTTCTTTTCATGATCACGCCTCCTTTCCTCGCCCCTTTCGATTGCGTCCCTGTGCCGCTCCAGCCCCCGCGGCCCATTCTTCCGGAGGGGGGACGATGGAGGGTTCCCGGTTCCTCCACGGGCCGAAAGAAGGAGGACCTGGGAGACAACGGGCTGCGTGTCGAAAACCCCTCGGAAGAGCAAATGATTTTCTGGAATTGTAAATTTCTTTCCCGTGAAAATCAATGGAAATCCAGGGAACTGTCGGAAAAACCTGGGAACTGTCGGAAAAACCTGGGAACTGTCGGAAAAACCTGGGAACTGTCGGAAAAACCTGGGACACTTCCCGTATTTTTCCAAAGAAAAATGCGGGAAGTGTCCCGGCTTTTCCGAAGAAGGAGTGTCCCTGGTTTTCTGAAGTGTCCCCGTTTTTCGGGGTCGATTCGGTCAGCGATCCAGCAGGGCCGGCAGGTCCCCCGGGGAACGGACGATCCGGTCGGGTCCCGCCGCCCGGAGGCGTTCCTCCGAGTGCCAGCCCCAGGTGACGGCCACCGTCCGCACGCCCGCCGCGCGGGCCTCCCGGATGTCCCCCGCCGTGTCGCCGATGAAAAACACCGGTTCCCCGTCCCTTCGCCACCGGGCGATGGCGTGGCGGATTTTGGCGATCTTTTCCAGGAGGAAGTCGGCCCCGAGAACCGCTTCGAAAGATCCGCTCCATCCTTCCCTCGCCAGGACCGCTTCGATGGCGCGGGAGGAACTGGAGGAAATGACGACGCACCGGGCGTCCCTTTCCCGGAGGGCCGCAAGGACGGCGGCCATCCCCGGGACGGCCGTGATCCTTCGGAAATCGACGGAGGGAAGGATCTTCCCGATCTCCTCGTTGAAGCGCTCCACGTCCACGCCCCGCTTTCCGATGGATTCGTAGAAGTTATCCTCGAACAGGTCGAGAAAGTCCTCCCGGTCCCGGAGGAAGAAGTGGCCGAGCCGTTCCAGGCAGGTCCGGACCATCCCCTCGTAAAGGGTCATGGAGTCGGCGAGAACGCCGTCGAAATCGAAAAGGCAGAGCACGGGGGTTACCACCGGGCGGGCCGGGTGAAACAGGCCCCGATGGAAGCGTCGAAGGGAGGCCGCAGAACCCCCGCTTCCGTGACGATGGCCGCGATGAACCGGTTCGGTGTGACGTCGAAGGCGGGATTCCAGACGGCCGTCCCCTCCGGCGCGACGGGGCGGCCGCAGAGGATCTTCACCTCGCCGGGATCCCTCTCCTCGATGGGGATGCCGCTCCCGTCGGGGAGGGAGGGGTCGAAGGTGGACAGGGGCGCCGCCACGTAGAAGGGGAGTCCGTTCTCCCGGGCGAGGACGGCGAGCGGGTAGGTCCCGATCTTGTTGGCCGCGTCGCCGTTGGCGGCGATCCGGTCGGCGCCGACGATGACGAGATCGACCTTCCCCCGGGCCATGAGGGAGCCGGCCATGCCGTCGGTGATGAGCGTGGCGGGAATGTTCTCCTTTTTCATCTCCCACGCGGTGAGCCGCGCTCCCTGGAGGACGGGCCGCGTTTCGTCGATGTAGACGTGGAGTTCCTTCCCCTCGTCCCGGGCCGCCCGGACGACCCCCAGGGCCGTCCCGTACCCCGCCGTGGCCAGGGCCCCGGCGTTGCAGTGGGTGAGAATCCGGGCGCCGTTCGGGATCAGGGCCTTTCCGTGGCGTCCGATCTCCCGGTTGATGCGGATGTCTTCCTCGAAAACGGACAGGGCCTCCCGGACCAGGGCCATCCCCGCGCCGGCGGGATTTTTCCCGGTTTCCTCCTCGAACCGGCGCGTCATCCGGCGGATCGCCCAGGAAAGGTTCACCGCCGTGGGCCGGCTTGCCGCGAACGCCCGGCAGACCTCGCCGAAGAAGGACCTTTCCCCTTCCGGGTCTTCCCCGGTCCGGTCCTTCATGGCGAGGGCGATTCCCATGGCGGCGGCGACGCCGATGGCGGGAGCCCCCCGGATGGTGAGATCCCGGATCGCATCGACGACCTCCCCGTAGGTCCGGCAGGTAATGTACCGCTCCTCTCCGGGGAGGGCCTTCTGATCGAGGAGGACGATTCCCTCGTCCGTCCAGGCGATGGGCCGTATCATTACGGGGCGAGCTTCTTCTTCAGCAGTTCGTTGAGAAGGGCGGGGTTTGCCTTCCCGCCGGTCCGCTTCATCGTCTGGCCGACGAAGAAGCCGAAAAGCTTGTCCTTCCCGGAACGGTACTGCTCGAGCTGGCCCGGGTTCGCCTGCATGACCTCGTCGATGGCCTGTTCGAGAAATGCCGTGTCGGTGATCTGGACAAGCCCCTTTTCCTCGACGATCCTGGCCGGCGGTTTCCCCGAGGACCACATTTCCTCGAAGACTTCCTTGGCGATCTTGCCGCTGATCGTTCCGTCCCCGATCATGCGGATCATGTCCCCCATGGTTTCCGGGGTGACGGGGCTGTCGGCGATCGCTTTCCGCTCCTGGTTCAGGTGGCCGAGAAAATCCCCCATGATCCAGTTGCTCGCCGCCTTGGGCGACCCGCACCGTTTCACCGTCTCCTCGAAGAAGTCGGCAAGCGCCCGGCTGGACGTGAGAACGCCGGCGTCGTACAGGGGAAGCTCGTACTGCGACACGAACCGTTCCCGTTTCACGAGGGGAAGCTCGGGCAGGGCCCTTCTGACCTCTTCGACCCACGCCTCGGAGATTTCCACGCGGACCAGGTCCGGGTCGGGGAAGTAGCGGTAGTCGTGGGCCTCCTCCTTCCCCCGCATGGAATGGGACTGCCCCTGGGAGTCGTTCCACAGGCGGGTTTCCTGGATCACGGTGCCGCCGTTCTCCAGTACGTACTGCTGGCGCTTGATCTCGTATTCCAGCGCCCTGCGGACGTTCCGGAAGGAGTTCATGTTCTTGAGCTCCGTCCGGGTCCCGAATTTCTCCTCACCCCGGGGACGGATGGAGACGTTGGCGTCGCACCGGAAGCTTCCCTCCTCCATGTTGCCGTCGCAGATCTCGAGGTAGATGAGGATTTCGTGGAGCCGCCTGAGATAGGCTTCCGCCTCCTCCGCGCTCCGCATGTCGGGTGCGCTCACGATTTCGATAAGGGGAACGCCGGTCCTGTTGAAATCGACGTAGCTCGAGGGGGCGTGCTCGTCGTGGACGAGCTTGCCCGCGTCCTCCTCCACGTGGATCCGGATGATGCCCACCCGTTTCCTCTTCCCGTTCATGTCCATGTCGATGTACCCGTCCTCGGCGAGGGGCTCGGCGTACTGGGAGATCTGGTATCCCTTGGGCAGGTCGGGGTAGAAGTAGTTCTTCCGGGCGAAGATGTTGAAGGGGTTGATCCGGCAGTTGGTGGCGAGGCCCATCTTCATGGCGAATTCCACCACCTTCCGGTTCAGCACCGGGAGGACGCCGGGCATGCCGAGGCAGATGCAGCAGCTGTTCCGGTTGGGGGGGACCCCGAACCGGGTGGAGCATCCGCAGAAGATCTTGCTGTCCGTAAGCAGTTGGGCGTGTACTTCAAGCCCTATGACAGGTTCGTATTCCATTAGAGTGCCGGCCTCCTTTTCTCGAAATCCGCGTGTTTTTCGTAGGCCGATGCCAGCCGGAGAAGCTTTCCTTCCTCGAAATGGCCCGCCAGGAACTGGGCCCCGATGGGCAGCCCCGTGCCGGAAAAACCGCAGGGCACGGAGAGTCCCGGGATGCCGGCCAGGTTCGTCGAAAGGGTGAAAATGTCGCAGAGGTACATCTGCAGGGGGTCGTCCATCTTCTCCCCGATCCGGAAGGCCGGGGTGGGGCTCGTCGGGGTGATGAGGACGTCGCATTCCCGGAAGGCCTCGTCGAAGTCCCTTTTCAGGAGGGCCCGGACCTGGGAGGCCTTCTTGTAATAGGCATCGTAGTAGCCCGCGGAAAGGCCGTAGGTCCCGATCATGATGCGCCGCTTCACTTCGGCGCCGAAGCCCTCGGACCGGGTTTTCTTGTACATGTCCATGAGATCTCTTCCGTCGCGGGACCGGAACCCGTACCGGACGCCGTCGTACCGGGCGAGGTTGGAGCTCGCCTCCGCCGGGGCGATGAGATAATAGATGGCGACGCAGTACTCCGTGTGCGGCAGGGACACTTCCCGGATGGAAACGCCGAGCCCTTCCAGGGTTTTCACAACCCCCCGGATGGCCGACGAGACCTCGGGGTCGATTCCCTCGATGAAATACTCCTTGGGGATCCCCACCGTCATGCCCTTCACGTCCTGTCCCAGGAATGTCCGGTAATCGGGAACTTCCCGGTGGACGGACGTCGATTCCCGGGGGTCGTACCCGGCGATGACGTTCATCATGACGGAGCAGTCCTCGACGTCCTTTGTGAAGGGGCCGATCTGGTCCAGGGACGACGCGAAGGCGACGAGCCCGAACCGGGACACCCTGCCGTAGGTGGGCTTCAGCCCCACGATGCCGCACAGCGACGCGGGCTGGCGGATGGACCCGCCCGTGTCGGAACCGATGGCGGCGATGCACTCGTCGGCGGCCACCGCCGCCGCCGAGCCTCCGCTCGATCCCCCGGGGATCCGTTCGAGGTCCCAGGGGTTTCTCGTGATCCCGAAGTGGGAGGTTTCCGTCGAGGAACCCATGGCGAACTCGTCCATGTTCGTTTTCCCGACGAAAACGGCGCCGGCGTCCCTGAGCTTCCGGACGACCGTGGCGTCATAGGGAGGAATGAAGTTTTCCAGGATCCGGGAACCGCAGGTGGTGCGGATTCCCTTGGTGCACAGGAGGTCTTTGATGGCCAGGGGGATGCCGCCCAGGGGTTTTCGGACCCCCTGCCCGATCGCCCTGTCTTCTTCCCTGGCGGCTTCCATGGCCGGTTCCTCGAGAAGGGTGATGAAGGAGTGAACACGCTCCTCCACCCCGGCGATCCTCCGGAACACCGATTCCGTGATTTTCTCGGAGGTCGTCTCCCCGGCGGCCAGCCGGTTCAGGAGTTCATGAATGGTCAATTCGCAAAGTTCCATATTTCCCTCTATTCGATTACCTTGGGTACCCGGAAGCAGTCTCTCGCTTCGTCCGGTGCGTTCTTCAGGGCCTCCTCCACTCCGATGGATTCCACGACCTTGTCCTCCCGGAAGGCGTTGGAGAGGACCGTGGCGTGGGACATGGGTTCGACTCCCGAAGTGTCGAGCCGGTTCAGAATTTCCATGTAGACGAGGATGTCGTTCAACTGGGATGTGAACTTGTCTTTCTCCGTTTCGCTGAATTCAAGACGGGCGAGGTGTGCCACGTACTCGACTTCTTTCTTGGTGATCTTCACAGAATCCTCCTTCTTGGGTGTCGGCGCGCTCCCGGGACGGGCCGGAAAAGAGCGGCCGCTTCAGGGAGACAGGTTGAAAACGTTCCAGACGGGCTCGATCTGGCGGATCACCGATTCGATGACCCGGTCGAGGGACGGGTCCGCCCCTTTTTCCGTCGCGGCCAGGGATTCCTCCGAATGATGGGTCTCGTCGCTCATTTCCCTGAGAACGGCCTTGACGGATTCGGTCATCCCGCCGATGTGGTATCCTCCCTCCAGGGTGACGGCGAACCGGCCCCCGCAGTGACGTTCGGCGATGTTCATAAGGATCCTCGTGAGGGCAGCGAAACCCCGGGGCCGGAGTTTCATCCCGCCGATCGGGTCCTGGTGGTGGATGTCGAATCCCGCGGAGAGCAGGACCGCCTCCGGTTTCCAGGAATCCGCCACGGGTTCCAGAATCCTCCTGAAGATGCTTGTGTACTCGGCGTCCCCGCACCCCCTGCGGAGGGGGACGTTGATGTTGTACCCCAGCCCATCGCCCCGGCCGATCTCGTTGATGCTCCCCGTACCGGGGTAGAAGGGGTACTGGTGGGTGGAAAAGTAGAGCACCCTGCGGTCTTCGTAGAACGTGTGCTGGGTTCCGTTGCCGTGGTGGAGGTCCCAGTCCACGATGAGGATCCGTTTCATTCCGTGTTTCTTCATGGCGTGGCAGGCCCCGATGGCCACGTTGTTGAAGATGCAGAATCCCGCGGCCCGTCCCGCCTCGGCGTGGTGTCCCGGGGGCCGGACGAAGGCGAAGGCGTTGTCGACGGTCCCGTCCACGACGCGGTCGATGGCGTTCATGAATCCGCCGGCGGCGAGGAGTGCCGTTTCGTAGGATTCGGGACAGGTGGACGTGTCGGGGTCGAGATAGGTGTGGGGGGATCCCGCGGTGCTCGCCACGAGGTCGATGTAGTGGCGGGAGTGGACCATGGCGATTTCCTCATGCGAGGCGAGGCGGGGTTCGATGAGGGGATACTTCCCCTTCATGTCCTCCCCGTCGAGCATGGTGTAAATGGCGAGGAGCCTTTCGGGGGACTCGGGGTGATAGGCATCCATGTAATGGTTCAGATACCGGATGTCCCTGACAATGCCTGTTTTCATGGATTTTTCGCTCTATGCAAGGCGTTCTGACCCTTCCCGAACAAGGCCGAAAACTATCATAGAACCGGTGAAATTGCAAATATCCAAAATGCGTTGACAACAGGCAAATTTGGTATATATTGTCACAAACATTGACGGCTCCGTAAAAAGTCCATATGCCGCGCTGTCCTTTTTCCCCCGCCCCTGCGGCGTACCCTTCGCGCACCTTGTTCCCCGGGAGTCGGGCGGCGCGCCTGTGGAGTTTTTACCTTTGCCGTTCGAAAAAGCTTTTTTTCGACCGCTAGCGAGTTCGTCAACATTGGGGATGAGGGTGTCGGTATGTTCGGCATCGGGATGCCTGAACTCATCATCATACTGATCGTGGCGCTCATTGTCATCGGTCCGAAGAAGCTTCCCGATCTCGCGAAATCGCTCGGGAAGGGCTTTGCGGAATTCCGGAGGGCCGCCGACGACGTGAAGGACACCCTGAAGACCGACGAAATCCGCAACGATATGAAGAAGATGAAGAGTTCCCTCATGTCCGGCGGGAGTACGTCGGACATTCCCAAATCCGTTCAGGATTCGGGGAAGACGAAGGATGAGAAGCCGTAGAGATTCCGGTCCGCGGCCCGTGCACCCTGGAACCGAATCCGTCCGTATTGCCTCCTGTGAACCATGACAGATCCTGAAAATGAGAAAATGCCTTTCACCTCGCACCTGGAGGAATTGAGGACCAGGCTGATCCGGGTCTTTACGGTCGTTGCCGCGCTGTTCGTCGTCTGCTATTTTTTCAAGGAACGGCTCTTCCGCATTCTCACCGCCCCCCTGGAGGACATCCTTCCCGACAAGGGGTCCATGATCTTCACGAGCCTTCCGGAAGCCTTTTTCACCTATCTCAAGGTGTCCTTTTTCGCCGCCCTTCTCCTGTCGAGCCCCTACATCCTGTACCAGATCTGGAAGTTCGTCTCCCCCGGGCTCTACGAGAAGGAAAAGCGGTACGTGGCTCCCTTCGTGATCTCCTCCACCATTTTCTTCATCGGGGGGGCCCTGTTCGCCTATTACATCGTTTTTCCCTTCGGATTCCGGTTCTTTCTCGCCTTCGGCACCGAGTTCATCAAGCCCATGCTTTCGGTCCGGGAGTTCCTTTCGTTTTCCATGAAGGTCCTCCTGGCCTTCGGCGTCGTTTTCGAGCTTCCCATCTTCATGTTTTTCCTTGCCAAGATCGGCATCGTCAATTCCCGCATGCTGGTGAAAAACAGGAAGTACGCCATCCTTCTCGCCTTCGTCGCGGCGGCCATTCTGACGCCGCCCGACGTGGTCACCCAGGTGCTCATGGCCATTCCGCTCCTCATCCTGTACGAGATCAGCGTCTGGGTGGTCCGGCGGGGGGAACGGCGGAAGGCCGAGGAGGCGGACCGGGAGGAGGATTCGGAAGAAGCCGGGGAAGCGCCGGCCGGGGACAACGTTGCGGAAAACGCGGAGAATCCGGAACCGCCGGAACGGGAAGGCGACGGGAAGGTGAACGGGAAGGTGAACGGCGGCGATGGCACGGCCTGACAAAACCCTGAAGGAAATCAAGAAGAAGCGGGTCAGGAAACGGGGGATTCTGTGGAAGATCCTTGCCGCCCTGTTCCTCGTCGCTCTCGCCGTCGCGGCCGCCGGCGCGGGGGCGCTCTATTACCTCATCCAGGGCCTGCCGAGCATCTCCTCGCTGAAGGATTACCGGCCCAGCATCATCACCCGGGTCTACGGGGACGGGAACGAACTGATCGACGAGTTCTACCTGGAAGACCGGAAAGTGATCGACATCACCGAACTTCCCAAGCCGGTCACCCAGGCGTTCGTCGCCGCCGAGGATTCCCGTTTTTTCCGGCACAGCGGCGTGGACGTCCAGGGGATCATCCGGGCCTTCGTGAAGAACGTGGAGGCGGGGGCCATCGTCCAGGGCGGGAGCACGATCACCCAGCAGGTGGCCAAATCGCTGTTCCTGACGCCGGAGCGAAGCTACGTCCGGAAGCTCCGGGAGGCGATCCTCGCCTATCGGATCGACCGGTACCTGACGAAGTACGAGATCCTCAACCTCTACCTGAACCAGATCTACCTGGGCCACGGGACGTACGGGGTCGAGGCCGCCGCGGAACGTTATTTCGGGAAAAGCGCGAAGGACCTGAACGCCGCCGAGGCCGCCCTCCTGGCGGGCCTCCCCAAGGCCCCCAGCCGTTATTCCCCCTACTACCACCCGGATCGGGCCCGGAACCGCCAGGAATACGTCCTGGGACGCATGGCCGAGGAGGGGTTCATCACCCAGACGGAGAGGGAGGAGGCCCTCGCGGCGCCCGTCGAACTCCGGAAGATGGAGGAGAAGGAAAAGCTCGCCCCCTATTTCACCGAACTGGTCCGGCGTTACGTCCAGGAAAAGTACGGGAGCGAGGTCCTTTACCGGGAAGGACTGGAGGTCTTCACGACGCTCAACGCGGAAACGCAGCGGGCGGCGCGGGATGCGTTCTCCCGGGGGCTCGGGGAGTTGGACAAGCGGCAGGGGTACCGGGGGCCGCTCCGGAAGCTGAAACCGGAAGAGTACGAGGCGTTCCTGGCGGCGGTGGACGAGGGTCTTCCCGACGCGCTGACCCCGGGGACCCATCCCGGCGGCGGGACGTTCCAGGCGCTGGTGATGGGCGTCGACAGCCCGGGGAAGAAAGTCGTCGTCCGGATCGGCCGCCATGAGGGCGTTCTTGCCCTGAAGGACATGGCCTGGGCGAGAAAGCCCGATCCCGCCGTCGCCCCGCATCAGGCGCCCGTGCTGGATCCCGCGGAGGTCCTCTCTCCGGGGGACGTGATCCTGGTCCGGATTCTTCCCGGCGTGGAAGGCGACGAAAAGGCCCCTTACGCCGTCGCCCTGGAGCAGGAACCGGAGGTGCAGGGGGCGCTCATCGCCATGGAGGTGAGGACGGGGGAAATCAAGGCCCTCATGGGCGGCCGGGACTACCGCAAGAGCGAGTTCAACCGGGCCACCCAGTCCCGGAGACAGCCCGGTTCGGCCTTCAAGCCGTTCCTCTACGCCGCCGCCTTCGACAACGGCCTCACCCCTTCGAGCATCGTCCTCGACACGCCCATCATCTTCCACGACACCCTCCGGGACAGCACCTGGAAGCCTCAGAACTACGAGGAAAAGTTTTACGGGCCCACGCCGCTCCGGACGGCGCTGATCAAATCGAGAAACCTCGTGACCATCAAGATCCTGAAGGACATCGGCATCGACTATGCCGCCGACTACGTGGCGAACATGGGGATCCAGTCCCCCCTTACGAAGGATCTGTCCCTGGCCCTGGGGAGTTCCGGCGTGACCCTGGAGGAAATGGTCCGGGCCTACGGCGTCCTGGCCAACGGGGGGAAACGGGTGAAACCCTTTCTCATCCGGAAAATCGTGGACAGAACGGGCTACGTCTTCGAGGAGAACGGTCCCGAAGAGGAGCAGGTGATGGACCCGCGGATCGCCTACGTGACGACCCATCTTCTCGTCGACGTGGTCGAACGGGGGACGGGATGGCGGGTAAGGGCCCTTGGCCGGCCCCTGGCGGGCAAGACGGGAACGACGAACGATCTCAAGGACGCCTGGTTCATCGGGTTCACCCCCTCTCTCGTCGCCGGCGTGTGGGTCGGCTTCGACGATCTGAAGCCGCTGGGGAAATTCGAGACCGGGTCCAGGGCTGCGAGCCCCATTTTCCTGTACTTCATGGAAGAAGCGCTGAAGGATCGCCCCGTGGAGTCCTTTTCGCCGCCCGAGGGGGTGGTTTTCGTGAGGATCGACCCCGCCACGGGGTATCTTGCCGATCCCGTTTCGGGCAAGGGCGTTCTCGGGTGCTACCTCGAGGGGACGGAACCGGCGGAGACGGCGCCGGCGGGCGGGGAAGGGGAAAAGAGTTTCTTCCGTCCCGGCTCCGAGGCGGCGCCGCAGCCTTCCGCGGAGGAGGAAGAGGAAATGCCCGACGAGGTTCCCCGGTAGCGCCCCTGCCCCTCGGCGGGTGTTCCGGCGCCGGATTTTTTTCTTGACAGGGGACGGGAAGTCGGGTAGAGATTGCCGTTACATGGAGAGTGAACCCGAAAACCCCGCCAGAAGCGTTTCCCGGCGGTGGAACGGGACGGAAGAAGAGAGGAACGTGAAACAGATGCTTTCCCAGGTCATGGCGGTATCCGTAGCTGTAGTAGTAGTCGTCGTAACGACGGGGACCGCCGCTCTGCCTTAGGGACTGATTGCCGAACATGAGCCGCGGGCCCCGAAAGCCCGCGGCTTTTTTATTTCTGAAAAAGCCGCACTTCGAAAGGGATGCGGCTTTTTTGTTGGAAAAGTGATGAAGTCGTAAAAAGGACAATTCAACACTTTTTCGAACGGCAAAGCAAAAAGCTCCAGAGGCAAGGCGCCCGAATCCCGAGGAATGAAGCGTACTGATGGTACGCCGCAGTGACGAGGGAAGAAGGGCAACGCAGCATATGGACTTTTTACGAAGCCGTCAAAATTCAGAAAACGCAGGAGATGTAACATGGAAAAGAACGGCGCGGAAATCCTTCTCGATACCTTGAGAGAAGAAGGGGTGGAAACGATTTTCGGGTATCCCGGCGCAAACACCCTTCCCATCCACGACGGGCTGATGAACCATCCCATCCGTCATTACCTCATGCGGCACGAACAGGCCGCCGCCCATGCCGCCGACGGCTATGCCCGGGCCACGGGAAAGGTGGGGGTCTGCCTCGCCACTTCGGGGCCGGGGGCCACGAATCTCGTGACGGGGATCGCCACGGCCTACATGGATTCCTCCCCCCTGGTGGCCCTGACGGGACAGGTCCCGACGAGCCTTCTGGGGACGGATGCCTTCCAGGAGACGGACATCATCGGGATCACGCTGCCCATCACGAAACACAGCTTTCTCGTCCGGGATCCCCGGGACATGCGGACGACCCTCCGGCAGGCCTTTTCCCTGGCGAAAAGCGGGCGGCCCGGCCCGGTCCTCGTGGACCTTCCGAGAAACGTCCTCGCCGGCCGGTGCCGGGAAGAGGAAATCCGTCCCGACGAACCGGCCATGAAGAAAACGGGCAACGGCGCCTCCCTGGACGAAGCGGTCCTGGACCGGATCGCCCAGTCGCTGAACCAGGCGGAACGGCCGATCATCATCGTTGGGGGCGGGGTCAAGCTGAGCGGCGCCTGCCGGCAGATTACCGACCTGATCGAACGGGGGAACATCCCCTTCGTGAGCACCATGATGGGCGTCGGAGCCGTGTGCATCGCCAACGGGCTCAACCTTGGCTTTATCGGCACCCACGGGTTCGAACTGGCGAACCGGATGATCCACCAGTCCGATTTCATCCTGGCCGTGGGGACCCGTTTCAGCGACCGGAGCACCTCCACGGTGGAGAGTTTCGCCCCTCTCGCGACCATCGCCCAGATCGACATCGATCCCACTTCCATCGGAAAGAACATCAAGGCGGATCTCGCCCTGGTCTGCGACATACGGCAGGCCCTCACGAGCCTCATCGGGAAGGTGGATGCGAAGGAGCGGGAGGACTGGAGGGAAAGGATCCGGAAGGAACGGGAAGCCCTGGCGGAGAAGAACGCGTACAACGGATGCGGCGACCCGGGCCGGCTCATCGGCCTCGTCCAGGAGGCCCTCACGTCCACGGCCATCGCCGTGGCGGACGTGGGGCTGAACCAGATCTGGACCATCCGCTCCTGGAAATCGAAAGCGCCCAGGGGGCTCCTCACCAGCGGCGGAATGGGGACCATGGGCTTCAGCGTTCCCGCTTCCATCGGCGCCCGGCTGGGCAACCCGGACCGGAACGTGGTGGCCTTCACGGGGGACGGCGGATTTTTCATGAACATCCAGGAGCTCGCCACGATCAGCACCTACGGGGTGCCCGTGAAGATCGTCGTCTTCAACAACGGCCACCTGGGGATGATCCGCCAGCTCCAGGACCTGTTCTACGGCTCCCGGCTCAAGGATTGCCAGCTCGGCGACCGGGTGGACATCACCGCCGTGGCGAGGGGCTTCGGTCTCGAAGCGGAACGGGTCGACGCGGCCTGTCCGGATGAGGCCATCGAACGGCTTGCCGCGAGCAGCGGCCCGTACCTCCTCGAGGTCATGGTCGATCCGGAACATTACGTCTATCCGATCATTCCTCCGGGGAAATCGAACATGGAGATGATCTACGGGCGGTCGGACTGACCGTTCCGGAGCGGCGAAACCGGAAGCTGCGGGGGTCCCCCGGCGGCCGGAGGAAGAGCGAACATACCACCACTGAAGGAGATCGTGAATCATGAACGGTGAAGAACACATTCTGTCCATCCTCGTCCGGAACAAGCCGGGCGTGCTCTCCCGCCTTGCGGGAATCTTCGGGAGGCTGGGTTACAACATCGAAACCCTCTGCGTGGCGCCGACCCTGGACCCGGCAGTTTCCCGGATCACGCTGATGAGCCGGGCCGATTCGCAATTCACCGACAAGGTGAGAAAGCATCTGGACCGGCTCGTGGACATCATCGAAGTGAAGGAACTGCCCGCGGCGCGGGCCCTGCAGAGGGAGGTCCTTCTCATGGGGATCGACTGCTCCGGCGGGCGCAGGGCGGACGTGCTCAAAGGCATCGACCTTTTCGGCTGCAGGGTGATTTTCATGAGAGACGACTATGCCGTTCTTCAGACGGTGGGGGCGCCGGAGGAGACGGAGACGGCGCTCCAGTATTTTCAATCCATTGGCATCCGTGACATGGCGAGGACGGGGATCATCGCCCTGCCGAAGGAGAAGAAGTGATATGCCCGACCGCAGGAAAATCCTCTTGACAAGACCTCATGATGCTGTTAGGGATAGCGGAATCATACAGGAATCAAGGCGGACATGGTACAGGCCAAGACATCCCTCGGGTGCATAGCGATTGTAGCCATCGGCATCATTATTATTCCCTTACGAAAGGGCGGGGTGATGGTTTAGCCTGGAATCGATTTCTTGGAAAAAAAGACCGTTACCCCGAAAGGGTAGCGGTTTTTTTTTGAAAAAACCGGCTTGTCAAGCAGGGAGGAACTGATCAGGAGGTGCGTACGTGAAACTGAAGGGAGCGCAAATTTTTATCAAGGCCCTTCTCGATGAAGGCGTGGATACCATTTTCGGCTATCCCGGCGGTGTCGTTCTCGATATATACGATGAACTCCACAAGGGCGAGATACGGCACATTCTGGTCCGCCACGAGCAGGGCGCCGCCCATGCGGCGGACGGGTACGCCCGCGCCTCGGGAAAGGTGGGGGTCTGCCTCGTCACTTCCGGCCCCGGCGCCACGAACACGGTCACCGGGATCGCCACGGCCTATATGGATTCCATTCCCATCGTGGTGTTCACGGGACAGGTCTCGACGCCGCTCATCGGTTCCGATGCGTTTCAGGAGGCGGACATCACGGGAATCACCAGGCCCTGCACGAAGCACAACTTCATCGTACGACGGACGGAAGACCTGGTCAGGACCATCAAGGAAGCCTTCTACATCGCACGGATCGGCCGCCCCGGCCCGGTTCTCGTGGACCTTCCCAAGGACGTGGCCCAGGGGATGGCGGAATACGTTCCCCCGGAGACCGGCCTGCACCGCCTGAAGGAACCGTCCTATTTCCCTGACGGAGAGGCCCTGGAAAAGGTCCTTTGCATGCTCCGGGAGGCGAAGCGGCCCGTCGTTCTCATCGGCGGCGGCGTCATCCTGGGAAGGGCCTCCGAGGAACTCCGGGCGTTCATCCGGAAGGCCGGGCTTCCCATCACCTCCACCCTCATGGGCCTGGGGGCCTACCCGGGAACGGACCCGCTCTCGCTGGGGATGCTCGGGATGCACGGGACCTATTACGCCAACATGGCCGTGAGCCATGCCGACCTCCTCGTCTCCGTCGGCGTCCGGTTCGACGACCGGGTGACGGGCAGGCTCTCCGATTTCGCCAAGGGGGCGAAGATCGTCCACATCGACATCGACCCGGCCTCCATCAACAAGAACGTCACCGTGGACCTCGCCATCGTGTCCGACAGCCGGACGGCGCTCCATCAGCTCAATCAGATGCTGGAGCGGGAAGGGAAGGCGTTTTCCGGGGACCGTTACGGGGAATGGCACAAACAGATCGAGGAATGGAAGACGTATGCGCCCCTTTCCTACTGCCTGGGGGAGAAGATCAAGCCCCAGTGCGTCATCGAAACCCTCTACAGGCTGACGAAAGGGGACGCCATCGTGGCCACCGAGGTGGGGCAGAACCAGATGTGGACGGCCCAGTTCTATCCCTTCAAGAGACCGAACCAGTTTCTCACGTCGGGCGGCCTCGGAACCATGGGATATGGTTTTCCCGCCGCCATCGGGGCCCAGATCGCCTGCCCCGACAGGACGGTGGTGGACATCGCGGGGGACGGCAGCATCCAGATGAACATCCAGGAACTGGCCACGGCGGTGAACTACAACGTGCCCGTCAAGGTGGTCATCCTGAACAACGGGTTCCTCGGGATGGTCCGGCAGTGGCAGGAGATCTTCTACGGGAAGCGCTACTCCAACACCAACATCAGCCGGACCCCCGACTTCGTGAAGCTTGCCGAGGCCTATGGCGCGACGGGCCTCCGGGCGACCCGTCCGGAGGAGATGGAGGCGGTCCTGAAGAAAGGGCTGGAAACCCCGGGACCGGTGTTCATGGACTTTGTCGTCGATTCCGAGGAGGGGGTCTACCCCATGGTGGGGCCCGGTGCAGCCCTCACCGAAATGGATCTGGGACGGAAAGAGTGATCAGGAGCGGATGAACATGGAGATCAAAAACCACACGATGACCATTGTAGTGAACAACAAGCCCGATGTCCTGGCCCGGATCGCCGGGATCTTCAGCGGCAGGGGGTTCAATATCGAATCCATCAGCGCCAACGTCACCC
>ENA-ORXD01000626-ORXD01000626.1-sediment-metagenome-genome-assembly--contig:-NODE-626-length-41466-cov-3.665853_pt1 | contig 41466 bp, 34 predicted proteins | sample MGYA00237862_ERZ511471 | MGnify/ENA metagenome assembly ERZ511471 | reverse complement strand
AAGCTCGGAGTGCCTCGATTTTCTTTTTCCATTTGGCTTCAATAATTCGATTTGGCTCTTTTGATATATGCCAATTTGCAAAAACTTCGATCGCTTGAAATGCAAAAGTAACAGCTATCATACTCTTCTCAAAGAAGTCGTATAAAATTGGAATATTTTGTTTTGCTATCTGTTTTCCTTTCCCATTCGGTGTATTTACATCTTCCAATGCTAGAGTGTTTCTCAATTTATTTGCTTCTTTGGAAGAATTCAAGGATATGTTTAGAGCTAAAGCAACCGCACTAGGTGTAATAAACCCTAGTGAATTAAACTCTTTGTGTTTTGATTCTGTAACAAGATAAATCGGTGCACCAGCTTTATGAGAAGGTCCACCAGGATATGCTGGAGGAATGTCTTCTGCTAGGGTAGTAACAGCGAATATGCGCCAATCTCCAAAGCCCTCATCATTCATAAGAAACCTTTTCTACGTAAACATGAGATATTTAAAATAACTACTTAGATTTCTTCCACCTCGCATATTTCCGATAACTCATCCAAAAATTCAGGTTTTAAATACTGAATGAATGGCCCGACCTTATTTAATTCTTCTTTGAGCACAGAGAATGAGATATATCGGCATACTTCTATTAACGGTGGTGATAAACGTGAAAACGTTGGGCGATTAATTTCAATAAATACTTTATCCCTGCGTTCATCCGGAGCAACCAGATATAAAGGAATATTGATATTCGGCTGCATCGAAATCAAATCTGACATTCTAAGTAATCCAGAGTAGATCGATGTGGTACTTTCAACTTCAAAAGCGGCAACAATTGCACGCCCCTTCAACCAGAGCACATCGATTAATTCAATGGTCTTTGTTGTGGCAGCGTCAAATTGAAGTGGAAGGTTGTCCTTTAATTTAAAAATATCTGACAACTTCTTTTGGTTTACTTCTCGGCTACGATCATTACGTGCAACCCATACATCAAATCCCATTTCACTCCCCAGCTTTAATAGTGAATACTGGATCTCCGTATGTTTTGAAATTTCATTTGACAGCTCTTGAAGAGGAAAAGATTCTTCTTGATCTTCTGTCTCAGGCACAGTAACTGCTCCGATTTTTGACTTCAATGCCGGTGGGCGGCGTGCTAATTTTCTGAGGTCGACTGGCCGAGTTGTAGGGTTCTCTTTTGCTTCATTTAGTGCTTTAAGGATAATCTCGCCATCTGACGTATTCCATTTTGTAGGTGAACCGCGAAGATAACCTGTCCATGCGTAGGGATTTTTCATATTCTCGAAGATGCTTAATTCATCACGAAGGCTCTTTATGGGCACAGCTGTCTCTGGTTGGAGTGCTACAAGAATTTTTACTTTTAGTCGACAAGGGAATACGGCATCGCTCCAAATAGGCGTGTCATCTTTATAGGTCTCGGAAATTACTTCCAGAATTCCAATCAAACGTGAGACACCAGTCAGATAGCAAAGAAAATAATCTCCAGGTTTAATCTTTTTGAGAATGCTCCAGCGGCTTTCGCGAAACCCAGATACTGTGCCACCTGCATCCAAAAATTCTTGCCACGTTTTTCCTGTGAACAAGTCCAACCAGTAGTTCCTCGAATCCATACATGGCCTCACTAATTATCTAATCAAACACAAAACAAATGACCGATTAACAATAAAATTTACCCCTAATTTTGCCCCACTGATTTACAGTATAGCCCTGAAATTTGTAAAACACAACTTTTCCCCTAATCCCTGCTTCATCATCTGCACAGCCGTACGTGGTGCTCTGGCCCACTCAGCGATTTTTACTTATCTAAAACAACACCCCTCTCAATCACCCCATTGATCCACGGCGTGAAGTGCCCCGCGTAGCGCGCCTGCAGCGCCGGCAGCTTCCAGTCCGCGGCGGTCACCCGCCCGCGGCACAGGCGGCTCCCGCAGCGGCACGGGGCCAGCTCCCAATCCACGTCGTACAGCCACAGGGCGTAGTCGGCCGTCAGCTCCTCGCCCGGCTCGATCTCCCGCCGGGCCGCCAGGCTCACCGCGTCCGCCATCCACAGGTTCGGGTCGCATGAATGGTTCAGCGGGTAATCCTCCGCCGTTGGCTCGCCCGCCGGGTCAGCCAGGTACAGGTCCGCCCCCAGCACCGCCACCGATTCGGGGTTGGCTTTCCCCGCCAGGATGTCCGCGCCGCGGTACACCACCCCGCCCCAGCGCAGCACCACCTCGCCCGCCGCGATCGCCTCGCGGGTGAACAGCCCCTGCCCGCCAATCGGCGAATCCCGCGTCTCCAGGCCGGGGCGCAGCCAGGCTTCCAAACGCTGCCCGGGCTTAAAGGCTTTCATTCCGGCTTCCTTCCATCTTTCTTTCTCAATCCTGCCGCCCGCCCTCAGCGGGGAAACCGCCGCGGGCCGGGCCGGTTACTCTTTCCCACAGCCCGGTCATTTTGCACCAGCGCACCACCAGCGAAATGCCGGCCGGGGTGTGCCAGTTCTTTTCGAGGTCGGCGTGGCACTGCCGGCCCTGGCCCACCCGCTCGTGATGGCAGAAGCGGCACTCCAGCGGCTGCAGGCCGCTGCCAAACAGTTCGCAGCGCTCGCGGATCAGGAAAGTGCAGCCCCGCAGCAGGTGCTGGTAGTCCGCGAACCCGGCCTCGCAGCCCTTAAAGGCCGGGGAAATCACTCCAAAGGTGCGTTCCGGGGCGATCTCAACCATCATCCGGAGCGCCAGCCCCGCCGCGATGGCGTCCGCGGCCTGCTGCACAGTCCACCACCCTGGACGCTGGCAGTAGGCCATGCAGGTTGGGCAGGCGCACGGCTCCGAGGGCGGGTACCTGCGCCACAGAGCCGCTTCAACCCACGCGCCCCCGCCCAGCGCGGCTTCTTTTCTTTTGCGGTAAGATCTCGTGGTCATCGCTGTCTTCTCATGTATAGCGCGCTCCCATTTTCCGGGATCTCTTTCAACCGGCGCTCAAATTGGTAATGGCAAGATAAGGGTATGACCCTGGTTTTGTTTCTCCACACAGTTCGAGGAAATTTCCGCTCACATTTGGCCCATCAGGTCCAGCGTCAGGGCCGACAGCAGGCGCACGATCAGCCGCAGCACCCGCTCATCGAAGTCGAACACATCGGTGTGCGCCCGCAGCACCCGCCCGTCATCCTCCTGGTCCGCCAGGCTGATCCCCAGCAGGTCGGCCCCAAACCCGATGCTGACCGCCTTCCCGCCGCGCTCCTGCACCCGCCGCATGAAATAAGCCAGGTCCTCGCTGCCCCCGCTCGGAGAGGCCGGGTGGCAGCGGTAAAACCCGGAACGCCGCGCCATGTTCTGGGCTCGTTTGGTCAGGACGGGGTCGCTGTTGGCGCTGGGCGCCGCCCCCATCGGCAGGATCTCCAGCCCGCAGCCGTACATCGCCGCGGCTGTTTCCAGCACCCGCACGGCCTGGGCGTACATGTAATCGCTCAGTTCGCTTGTCGCGCCGCGGGTTTCGATCACCAGCCGCGCCTCCGCCGGGATCACATTGCGCCCGCTGCCCGCTTCCATCCGTCCAACATTGACCCGGGTCGCCCCGCCGCCGTGGCGCGGGATGGCGTACAGGTTCAGCACGGCAGTGGCCGCCGCCAGCAGGGCGTTCTTCCCGCCATGCGGGGAGGCCCCGGCGTGAGAGGGCGCGCCTTTCAGCACCGCGTCGAACTTCCTGGTGGCCGCGTACCCGCCCATCCCGCAGATCGCTTCCCCCAGCGCCCAGCCGGGATACAGGTGATGCCCGATCAGATAGTCCGCGTCGTCCACCACGCCAGCCGCGACCATCGATCTGGCCCCGCGCACCCCCTCTTCGGCGGGCTGGAAGATCAGCTTCACCGTCCCGCGCAGATCCTCTTTGACCTGCGCCAGCACCTCCGCCACACCCAGCCCGGCCGCGGTGTGCCCGTCGTGCCCGCAGGCGTGCATCACCCCCGGGTTCTCCGAAGCGAAACCCTCGCGGCTGGGGCGGTGTTCTTCAGATTGGCTTTCGGGGATCGGCAGAGCGTCCATGTCAAAGCGCAGGGCGATGGTCGGGCCGTCGCCGTTCCGCAGGCTGCCCACCACCCCGGTGGGGCCGCCCTTCAACAGGGCCAGCATCTCCGGGTCGCCCCCCTGGTCAAGTGCCCGTTCCCAGGCTGAAGCCAGGGTATCCGCGTCCGGCACACCCATGCGGTCTTCCTTACGGTGTACCTCCTGGCCAAGCTGTACCTCCCAGCCCAGCGCCGCCAGCCGCCGCGCCGCCAGCGAAGCGGTGCGGTACTCGGTCCACCCCAGCTCCGGGAAGCGGTGCAGGTCGCGCCGGGTTTGGATCAGTTTTTCTTCCATCTCATCGGAGAGGCGTGTCAGTAATTTCAACATGTGGTTTACCTGCCTGATCAGACTTCGCGCCGCCACGATAACACGGCGATCACATTAAACTATATGCCTGTTTTGATCCCAGCGCAAACCCTGCGGAGGATTGTTAAGATAAGAGATTACACCTGCACGCAAATGCGGCAAGTTTGATAAATGCGATATTTCTGCATTATTTTCTATATAATATTATGAGGGCTGGCTTTATCGATTTTTTGAAGAATTTTTTCAATAGTGTATTCAAGGAATTTCTTATATTTTATCTTTGTTATACAGGAATATACGCATGACAAAAAGCATTCAATCTACAAGACCATTTGTTGGACGTGAGTTAGAAATGGATTGCCTCTTGCGATATTGGGAGCAAGTAACTGACCAAAATCCAGGGAGAATCGTTTTCGTCAGTGGTGAATATGGGGTGGGAAAGACAGCATTGGTTGAACAATTCATTCAATCTGTGACAAAAAAAGGGAAACAGGATTCCAGGGCTTTGGTTGGTAAAGGAAAATGTTCTTTTGAGAATGAAGAAGGCTTGTTGCCGTTTAATGAAATTTTTGCGGATTTAACAGATAAGTATCTGAATTGGAAGATTGATGCTGGAAAACTGGTTGATTTCGCAGTGGAGGTGGCGCCCGCCTGGTTGGATGTCCTTACTGTTGGCGCGGGGAAAGCGATTTTTACAACAATCAAGGAAACTAAAAAACTATTTAAACAGGAGAAACAGGTATTTAAGCAGGAACATGTGTTCGCGCAATTTGTGAACGCAATTGAGAAAATGTCAGCCCACAAAAAGATTCTGATGGTTATAGAAGATTTGCATTGGGCAGACCAATCTACACTGAGTTTGCTGTTTTATTTGAATTCGAACTTGCGAAACATGCCTGTGATGTTGTTATGCACCTATCGCCCGGTCGAAGCCTTTGAAACCGGAAAATATTCATCAAAATTCAGAGAGATTTATTCCAACATCCTGGATAAACACACCATTCAATTGGAACAGGGCATTAATGTTGAGGAATATGTAACCAAACGATATCCAATGAATAATTTCCCTTTAGACCTTTCAGATCGTGTTCAGGAACACACCAAAGGGCATCCGATTTTTGTGGATCAATTATTTTCCTGGTGGGAACAGGAGCACAGAATAGCGCCTGTGATTCTGAACGAAACGTCCATTATGTGGATAGCAAAAGGCGACCTGGATTTGAGCGCCCCATCTTTGGAGAAAGTGGGCGGCATAATTGATTCGAGGATACGCTTTTTGGATGAGGAATTGCAAGATGTTTTGACTTATGGAGCAGTGGAAGGGGATATTTTCACGGCTAAAGTTACCGGACAGTTGCTGCAGATAGATGACCGGAAGATTTATAAAGCTTTGCGGATTTTGCAAAACAATTATCGCTTGATCACACAGAGTGAATACACAAAACAACTTGACGACAAGTTATTATATTTTTATCAATTTGCTCATCGATTTATCCGCGAGCAAGTGTACAAAGAATTGAGCGGGCCAGAAAGGTGCGAATTACATCGGCAGGTTGGTGAATGCCTGGCATCGCTATATGGAAATGATTACCTGTCGATTGCAGGGCAACTGGCGCTGCATTTCGAGCTGTCAGGGGATTGTTTCAAAGCGGCCAGATATAAACTGGACGCAGCGGATCACGAGAGTAGTCGTTATTCCTGGCCAGAGGTAAAACAGTTATGTAGAGAAGGGCTCGACATCCTTAAAAATGTATCCGTAAATGATAAATCCACACATCTGGAATTTGACTTGGTGGAATGTCTGGCAAATGCTCATTATTATGAGGGCGAATTTAGCGAAGCTGAACCTCTATACCAACAATTGATTGAACATAGTCAATCAATTCAAATACAATTGGATCGGGAGCTTCGTATTTATGCGCGTTTGGCATTGGCATATGATACTGTTGAAGAAGGGATTGCCCTGATTAATAAAGCCTTTGCTCGCTACGAAGAGAAGGGTGGAATCGTAGATGAAGCTTACCTTGAATTATTGTTGACAGCAGCAATACTGTACTTCACCAATGATAATGATCATGAAGCCCTTATAACACTGCAACTCATTCTGGACAAATCAATTGATTTAGAAAAGACCCCACAGTTGAAAAAGATAATAGCCTCTGCTCACAGAAAGTTTGCCGACATAAATTATTATGAGGGAAATAATGAAAAAGCGTTTATTCACTATGAAATGTCCATCCAAACAGCCAGGGAAGTCAATGATCAACAAGGTCTTGCCGGTTGCCTGATAAATATGGCGGAACCCTTGATTTACATGAATAAGATGGCAGAGGCGGAAAAATGTATTTCTCAGTGTCAGGAAATTGTCAATCGGATTGGTGACAAATCACTCCAGGTTGACCTTTTCAGTACGACGGGGCTCTTTTATTTCATGCAGAATAAACCCATCGAAGCAATTAATTATCATCTGAAATGCATTCAGCTTGCGGAACAAATTGGATATACCTATGGCCTTCCATTGTATCGATCAGATCTCGCGGAAGCGTATTTTGAAAGTGGGCAGATAAAACTGGCAAACGATCAAATTGACCAGGCCCTTGCTGATTCCGATACGGATTTCTTGAAGGCGTATTCTTTAATTATTCTGGGCAGGATCAGAACAATTGAAAACCGCTTTGAAGAAGCTGAACGCGCTTTAGCTGAATCATTACAGTTTTTTAGTGTTCAAGAACCAAGTTTGTTGTCAGTGGGCTTCATTTTGAAGTACTATGGAATTTTAAAAATAGAAATGAAAGATTATCACAGAGCTTTTGAGCTGCTGGATGAAGCCAGAACAGTTTTTGAGAAAATCGGATTGTTACATCACAAGGGACAGGTTGAGATTTTGATGCAATCTTTTGCGGAGCAATTAACTGATAGCGAGAATTAGCAGGCAGTTAATTCAATGGGGATTTTTATTTATTGAGAACGAATGCTGCAATAATTGAAAAATGAACACAAATTTTCTTCGCGACTCGTGGGCAGCTTACGGGTAAAATTGAGGTCATCCTATTCACTTTCTTTGTCCGGGAGGTTATTCCGATGTTTTCCCATGCCATTGTCCGCGTACCCGCTCGCAGCTTCGCAGAAGGTCTGACCACCGCCAATCTTGGCGCACCCGATTATTACACCGCCATCCTCCAGCACCGCACCTACTGCAAGGCCCTCGAAGACTGCGGGCTTCAGGTCACCGTGCTGGAGCCTGATCCGGCCCACCCTGATTCGGTGTTTGTCGAGGATACTGCCGTGCTGGCTGGCAGCCGGGCTATCCTCACCCGCCCTGGCGCGCCCAGCCGCCTGGGCGAGGTGGACGCCATCGCCGGGACGCTGGCGGGCTTCTTTGAAGATGTCTGCTGCATCGAGGCCCCCGGCACCCTCGATGGGGGCGATGTCTGTGAGGCGGACGGACATTATTTCATCGGTCTTTCGGCCCGCACCAACCAGGCTGGGGCCGCGCAGCTGGCCGGATTCCTCAAAGAAAAAGGGTTTTCTGCCTCGTTCATCGACATCAACCGGATTCCAGGCATCCTCCATCTCAAGAGCGGGATCGCTTACCTGGGAGATAGATACATGGCCGCGATTGAACCGCTGGCTGGCCTGCAGGAGCTGCAGCGCTTCAACCTGGTGCGCGTCACTGAAGAAGAACGCTACGCCGCCAACTGCGTGCGGGTCAACGATGCCGTCCTGGTGCCGTGGGGTTATCCCGCCACCCAGGCTGCCCTGGAGGGGCTTGGGCTGGCGGTCATCGCCCTCCCCATGGACGAGTTTGAGAAAATGGACGGCGGTCTGAGCTGCCTTTCGCTGCGCTTTTTGCTTTGAGCGCATCTATTCAGTGAAAACAGGGCATTAAAAGCAAAGACTTCCGCGTATCCGGAAGTCTTTGAAACCCTTGCAAAAACCAGCCGGGTTATTTGCGGCGTTTGCGGCGCCGACCCAGCACAAACAACAGCAGCAGCGGCCACAGCCAGGCCAGGTCCACTTCCAACCCGGGTGGGGTAACCTCTTCCACCGGGTCAAAGCGGATGAAGAAGATCTTGTCTTTTTGGGCCAAAATATCTTCTTCCTTCTCAAAATCGATCCCCAAGGAGTTGAAATACCACTTGAGCATCATTGGGTTGGTGCGCAGCCCGTTTTCAATCAGCGAAAGCAGCTCTTTGTCATCGGTTACCCGGACCGCTTTCATCCGCTCGGCGCCGTCCGCGCTCTGCACGGTTACCTGCGGGTCGGCCACAATATTCTGATACCAGTTGGCCCGTTCCCCGAAGGCGCACGGCGAGTATTTTCTGCCGCCCATCCGCGAATATTCCACCATTGTCCGGCGCGGCAGACCTGATTTCCGTCCGGTGGTGGTCAGCACCAAAAACAGCTGTCCTGTCACCGGGCCCAGCCCCAACCGCCAGAAAAGGATGGGCAGCTTGACCAGGAGTTTTTCTAAGGGCGAATCCGGGTATAAGTCCATCATATTGATTTTATGAGGTTTTTGTTCTTCGGTCATACTTACATCCTTTCCCAAGACCTGTTTTTATGTCCCATACCGCGCCCCTCGTTTTACCGTGTGCGGCGCAGCCCATTCACATTTGCTTCATCAATATTATAGAACAAAACAGGTCGAAATACAGCCGCTGGCCGCACCGATTTCAGAGACCCGGCTGCTTGCTTAATCTTCGGGCAGGCTGTTATCCATATCAAATGTGAAGCTGTCAGTCAGGCCGTAAACCTCAACCTGGTATGTCCCCGCGGGCAGCCCATAAACATCCAGGGACACATTTTCCTCAAAAGGCACCAGGGCCTGGGTGCACATGGCGTCCTTTGGCCTGCGGGTGGTGATGAGTACGGTGAAGGTGTTGTCTTCTAGCTTGGCTTCGCTCTCGGCAATCTCGGTGCAGCCATCCGGCAGGCTGCCCCGCACCGTCACGCTCGCCTGAAGCGGGAAGGATTCCATGATGTTGATTGAAATCTCATCGACCATGTTGACCTCGTCAAACAGGTAATCCGCCTCATTCAGCGGGGCGGTCGGCATGGGGGAGGGGTCGTCGCTGCTAACAGGTTGGTTTGGATCCGGGCTGCCCGCGGGGGGTAAGGCGCCGCAAGCCGATAAGCCGATACTCACCAGCAGGCCGCCTGCTACTAAAATCCAAAACGCTTTTCTCATGTTCTCCTCGCTTTCTTCATGCGTCTATTTTTGTTTCTTTTAATACTACGCGCCGCGGAGCAAAAAAGTTCCCGCTTGTCCAACCTCTTGACAGATTGTATACCGTTCGGTATAATACTGAGCATGTCCGCAGATAACCGAACTCACCTGCTCAACACCGCACTCGAGCTGTTTGCCTCCCGGGGGTATGATGCTGTCGGCGTGCAGGAGATTGTTGAGGCAGCCGGGGTCACCAAGCCAACCCTGTATCATTATTTTGGCAGCAAGCGCGGGCTGCTGGAGGCCCTGCTCGAAACCCACGGCGGCGAACTGCTGGCAATCCTGCGGGAGGCCGCCGGTTATCGCCACGATCTGCCCCACTCCCTGCGCCAGGTAATGGGTACCTGCTTCCAGTTCGCGCAGCGCCATCCGGTGTTTTACCGCATGTTGCTGGCCCTGCGGCTCTCTCCGCCTCATTCAGAGGCCTGCCAGGCCGCATCCGGGCTGGTCAGCGGGCAAAATGAGATCCTGGAAACATTGTTCCGCCAGGCTGCGCAGGACCACGGCAACATGCGCGGGCGCCAGCGGGCTTACGCCGCCACCTTTCTGGGGATGGTAAATACCTACATTATCCTGTCCTTAAGCGGCGACGCCGTACTGGATGAGGAATTGGTAACTCAGGCTTTGCAGCAGTTCAGTTACGGCATTTACTCATAGTCACTTTTTTTATCAAGAAAATATACCGAACGGTAAGTACATAAAAAAGGATCACGATGAACACACATTGGTCGCATGACGCCATTTTCTATCACATCTATCCTCTGGGGCTGTGCGGGGCGCCCCCGCGCAACGACTTTTCCTCTCCCGCCGAGCCCCGCCTGGCGCAGCTCCACGGCTGGCTGGACCACATCCAGTACCTGGGTGCGAACGCTCTTTATCTTGGCCCGTTGTTTGAATCCACCAGCCACGGCTACGACACGGCTGATTATTATTGGGTTGACCGCCGCCTGGGGACGAATGAAACCCTGGCAGCCCTGGCGGATGACCTTCACCGGCGCGGGATGCGCTTGATCCTGGATGGGGTTTTCAACCACGTTGGGCGCGATTTCTGGGCTTTCCGCGATCTGCGGCAAAATTTGCAGACCTCGCCCTACCGCGGTTGGTTTGCCGGGTTGGATTTCGCCGGGCGCAGCCCAAAAGGCGACCCGTTCAGCTATGAAGGCTGGGCCGGGCATTACGGTCTGGTGAAGCTGAACCTGGAGGAAGCGGCGGTGCGCCATCACCTGCTGGAGGCCGTCCGGCAGTGGATTGAAACCTACCACATCGACGGCCTCCGCCTGGACGCGGCTGACTGTATCAGTCTGGATTTCCACCGCGAGCTGGCAGCTTTTACACGCCGCCTCAAACCGGATTTCTGGCTGACCGGTGAGATCATCCACGGCGATTACCGGGAGTGGGCCAACCCCGAAACCCTCGATTCGGTCACCAATTACGAATGCTACAAGGGGCTGTACTCCAGCCTGAACGACCGCAACTATTTTGAGATCGCTTATGCCCTCAACCGCCAGTTTGGCCCCCAGGGCCTATACCACGGGCTGCCACTGTACAACTTCGCCGACAACCACGACGTCGACCGGGTGGCCAGCTCCCTCAAGGATCCGGCCCAGCTCTACCCCCTGTACGCCTTGCTGTTCACCATGCCGGGAGTGCCCTCCATTTATTACGGCAGTGAGTGGGGGTTGACCGGCAAGCGCACACCGACTTCCGACTCCGCCCTGCGCCCCGCTCTGGTGTTGGAACCAGCCCGCCGTACGGCTCCTCACCCGGCGCTGCCGGAGGCCATTGCCCGCCTGGCGCGCCTGCGCCAGGCTTCACCCGCTCTGCGGTACGGGGATTACCGGCAGCTCTACGTCAGCCCTGAACAGCTGGCTTTTGCCCGGACATTTTCCGGCGAGACCCTTTTGGTGGCGCTCAACGCATCCGCCGCGCATGCCACGATCGACCTGCCGGTTCCGGGCAGCGCTGGAGGCTTTCTGGCAGACCTGCTCAACCCGGGTGAAAAAATCCCCTTCGCGGGCGGCAAAGCCCAGGCGGTAACCATTCCCCCGCGTTGGGCGCGGGTGCTCGCAGTGACATGCTCGCAGTGACATGCTCGCTGTGACAACCACTTGACCTGCCGCCTCACCAGGGGCTACAATTAGCGCATTCCATTCTAGAAGGTAACGATGCCGCAGCCAAAGCCCACCTTTACGGTTGAACCAATTGGGTATGTCGAAAATACCTGTAACGACCTGCTTGAACCCGGGATGATCCGCCCCCTCGAGTCCCGCATTGTCCTGAACCCCGAATGGGTCGAAGGGCTGCGCGGGCTGGAAGAGCACGCCCAGATTCTGGTGCTGTTTTACTTTCACCGGCTGGCCGGAGAAGAGATTGAACTCGTCCAGCACTGGCGCGGCAAAGCTGACCAGCCCCAAAAAGGCGTGTTTGCCCTGCGCAGCCCGCGCCGGCCCAACTCCATTGGGGTCACTGAAGTGGAGCTGCTCAAAATTGAGGGCAACATCCTCACCGTGACCGGCCTCGATGCCGTCAATGGCACTCCGGTGCTGGATATCAAGCCGGTGCGCAGGCAGGGCCACTAACAAAAACATCCAACCCACTCGGGTTGGATGTTTGGATTCCTGACCGGTTTACATTTCCGGTTCCACAGCGTGTTGTTTCAGTCGCCATATACCCGCTTCAACACCCGCAGCGCGCGCAGAGTGACCCATTTACTGGTCTTCCCTTTTTGTTCCACATCGCACCATGTTTTGCCATTGTAGCTGTATTCCAGCCTCCAGCGGCCCGCTGAGTCCTGTTTGCCGAGCAGCAGGTTCAGGGCGTTCTCCAGGCGGGGGTCCTCACCGCGGCCCAGGGCGGTCAGCGCTTCCAGGTTCTGGAGTACATCGGTCACGTACCCCATCGGGTAGCCAAACTGAAACCAGCTCCGGCTGGGTTTGGTGTTCTCTCCCATCGGGTAATCCGCGGCTGCGGGGTCTTTGCTCAGCAGGAAATCGATGCCCATCTCGATGGCCGCCTGCATGGCCGGGGTGCGCTGCTCTGGCGGAACCTTGCTGAGCGCCAGCATATCCTTGACTGCCCCCCAGGCGCAGGGGCAGTGATAATTGCCCGAACAGCAGAAGCCCGGCCCGCACAGCCCGCTTTTCAGATAGCGTACCGGCGCTTCTTTCTCATCCTGGGGGGCGATGCCCTCCCCGGTGATGCTCCGCGCCAGCCAGTCCAGGGCCACCTGGAGCCGCTTATCTTCCCACCAGCCCAGGTCCAGCAGCGCCGCGCACAGGTTGCCCTGCAGGCAGTGTATCATCCCGCCTTTTGTGCCGTCCATGCTGAACCCACCGTTTGGTGCCCGCCCATTGGACAGCACATATTCACAGCTCGCCTGGACGCATGGGTCGCTGCCGTCCGCTCCAAACTGTGCCAGGAAAATGACCTGCCAGTCTGTGCCGCGGTATTTTGGCCTGTACAGCGGCTTAGGCTGCACCCACCAGCCCTCGGGAGATTGGGCTGCCAGGATAGCCGGGACCGGGCCGGTTTCCATCACCTGCCTCCGGGCTGCCCGCACCGCCGGGTCATCCTCGGGGCGTTCCTCCAGCTCCCGCAGGGCAAAATAGCGCACCCCAGGGTTCAATTCATCTTCTTCCAACAGCCACGAAAGCGAATCGCCGTTGATCTTTTCCTTCCATCCCATCGAATGCCTCCTCACACAACGGTATGCTAATTGTAAAACACGCCAAAGCCCCAAACAAGAGCTGTCTCATCAGGGAATGGGTTTGCCGCTTTGCAGCAGGCAGAAACGCTCATTTTTGGTAAGTTTAAACAAATCGATGTTTTTGAAAAAATTACCGTTCACAAATCTGCTGGCTGGCTTTATAATAAGAAGACCCTTACAGGTTGGGATATGTGAATGTGCTATAATCCAAATTGAGCACAAGATTTCTTAACATTTTCCAGATGGAATAAACCATGCAATTTTTGATCACCGGTGGCGCAGGGTTTTTAGGCTCAGCATTGGCAAATCGTCTTTGTAATGAGGGACACGCGGTCAGGGTGTTGGATGACCTCTCAACAGGCGACCCTTCTGCCCTTAAACCGGAAATCCATTTCACCCGCGGCGATATCAACGACCGTCCCAAATTATGGACCTTGCTCCAAGATGTGGATTGCGTTTACCACCTGGCGGCGCGGGTTTTGGTCCAGGAATCGGTGTTGTACCCCCGCGAGTACAACCAGGTCAATGTGGGCGGCACAGTGACCCTGATGGAAGCCATGCGCGATGTCGGGGTTGCCCGGGTGGTGCTGGTTTCCTCTGGCGCGATCTATGGTATCCAGCAAGAACAGCCAGTCCGGGAAACTGCCACGCCACACCCCACATCACCTTACGCAGTATCCAAACTGGCCGCAGAGTATTACGTCAAAACCATTGGCGCGTTATGGAATATCGAGACGGTCTGCCTGCGGGTCTTCAACGCCTACGGCCCCGGCCAGCAGCTTCCGCCTGTATACACGCCGGTGATCCCCAACTTCCTGCGGCAGGCTGCCCTGCGCGGCACGCTGGTAATCCATGGCGATGGCAGCCAGACCCGGGACTATGTGTACCTGGACGATGTGGTCGTCGCGATGCGCGCCGCGGCCACCGCCCCCAATATCAACCAGCGGACCATCAACGTTGGGGCAGGGGTGGGCACCAGCGTTTCAGAGCTGGCCGACCTCGCGGGTAAGGTGACCGGCAATGCGCCGGAGGTGGTTTACAATTCCCGCAAGGAAGGCGGCGTTTCCCGGATGTGCGCCGATCTCACCCGCGCTCATGAGCTGTTGGGTTACACCCCGAGGGTTTCCCTGGAAGAAGGGATGCGTCTGACCCTTGAAAAAGACGCCCGACTCACCCAGGCTTCAAACGGTCATTAGATTTCCTGTGTGATTATTCCGAACTCATGCCGCGGGTCAACAGCCCGCGGTTTTCCATAATTAATCGGTTAAAATAGTTTCCTATGGAGCGTGCGAAGGTTCTTCCGGTGTCTTTTTACGATCGCCCGGTGCTCGAGGTTGCCCGAGAGCTGTTGGGCGCCCGACTGGTGCGCTGTCTGGATGGACAGCACCTGGCGGGAATTGTTGTTGAGACCGAAGCTTACCGCGGCGAGGAAGATCTGGCCTGTCACGCCCGCGCCGGGCGCACCCCGCGCACCGAAGTGATGTATGGCCCTCCTGGCCGCGCTTATGTCTACTTCACCTACGGCATGCACTGGCTGCTCAACTGCGTGACAGGGCCAGAAGGCTGTCCCGCTGCCGTACTGGTGCGCGCTATTTTGCCTGTTGAGGGTGTCGAGATCATCGCTGCGCGCCGCGTTGGGCAGCCGCGCCGCCTGTGGTGTGATGGACCGGCCAAACTGACCCGCGCCCTGGCGATTGATGGCAGATTCAATGCCGCCAATCTGTGTGACCCAAACAGCCCGCTGCGTATCGAAGCGGGGCATTCCATCCCCGATGGACAGGTCCAGACCGGGCCGCGGGTGGGCATCAACCGGGTCCCGGAGCCCTGGCGCAGCATCCCCTGGCGTTTTCTGGCCCATCTGGCCGAAACCAGTACAGAAGTAATGGAATGATATATTGATGAACAGAGTACTTTTTGCCCGGCATGGGCAGACCGATTACAACGTGGAGCAGCGCCTGCAAGGCTGGCTGGATGTGCCTCTCAATGAGAATGGCGAACTTCAGGCTGGCCTGCTTGGCCGGCGGTTGTCCACTTTTTCGATTGACGCTATTTATACCAGCGACCTTCAACGCACGGTAGGCACCGCTCGCGTGATCGCGGACCTGCACCAACCGCCGCTCGCTCCCATTACAATACCAGGCTTGCGCGAGTTCAACTATGGCCACTGGAATGGCCTGACGTTTTCAGAAATAGAGGAGCGTTACCCCAAAGAGGTTGCTGCCTGGCGAGGAAATATCCGCGATGTGGTTCTCCCGGAAGGGGAAAGCATTGCCCGCTTTTCCCAAAGGGTTCAGAAGACCCTGCGAGAGATCCTTGCCCGGCACAACCAGCACACCTTACTGATCGTAACCCACGGCGGAGTGATCCGCGTGCTGCTGTGCGCGGCGTTGGGGCTGCCCCCGGAAGATTACGCCAAATTCCGCTCCGAATCCACTTCGCTGACCGAAATTTACTACAACCAGAGCAGCGCCAGACTCTCCACTCTTAACGACACAGCCCATCTCCAGGACTGGCCTTATGAGACCTGACCCCATGGTTCTTTGCAAAAATTCCCGCTCTCTGGTATAAAGAAAGAAATCATTTGACTGATTCCGTCCAGCCGGAACCCGGCTGGCGTTGATCGCAGGAGGAAACTGCATGTTTCGAAAGAAAGAGACTCCAACCACCACCGTTGCCCGCCCGATTGAACGGGTTACTTCGGTGCTGGGACCGGGCATCAACTGGCGTGGTAACCTGCGCGGCACGGGTGGCATCCGCATTGAGGGCACCTTTGAAGGCGAAATCGGCATCCGTGGTCTGGTGGTGATTGGCGAAACCGGGCGGGTGACCTGCGAAAAACTCCAGGCCAACACAGTTATTGTGGCCGGTGCGGTGCATGGCAACATCGCCGCCGAAAAACTCGAAATCCGCAGCACCGGACGGGTGTGGGGCGATGTGGTGGTTGGCGCCTTTGCTACCGAAGAAGGCGGCTTCCTGCGCGGCAAGGTTCAGATGGAGGAACAAATAGAGCTGGATCTGGAGCCGGAAGAAAGTGAGATGCCTGTTCCTGCCGCCAAAAAGATGGAACCCCCTTCTGAAGCTGCAACAAAAACGCAGACCAATCCCGGCAAATAGGGGAAGGACCTTCCCAGTCTGTACAGGTTAAGATTTTCAGGACGCTTCCTCTCTCTTGAGGCGGCTGTCCATTTTTATCCAGGTAATTTCACTTCATAGAGGCCACCCCATGATCCGCATGTCCCAATTTTTCACCCAGACCCGGCGTGAAGCGCCAGCCGATGTGGACCGTTCCGGGCTGCAATTCCTGATTCGGGCGGGTTATCTCCAGCCACTGCCGGGCGGCACGACCGGCTTGCTGCCGCTGGGGGTGCGCGTCTTCCAGCGCGTGGAGAACCAGCTCAGGCAATCACTGGCCGCTTACCAGCCTCAGGAAATTGTCCTGCCGCTGGCCCAACCCGGCGAGCTGTGGGAGCCTTCTGGGCTGCCTGCGGATCGGTTTGATTCCCCGCACCGCCAGAATGTGGTGCTCGCCCCACATTCCCTTCCGGCGCTGATGGCGCTGCTGCGCACCCAGCTGCGTTCTTACCGCCAGCTGCCTGCCCTGCTGCTGCGCTCTGGCAGCCAATGGCAAAACGGTCCCCGCCCGCGCGGCGGGTTGTGGCGCGGGCGGGAGACCCATATTCTTGAATTCTTCAACTTATGTCCGGATGAGGATGTGTTTAAAGAGCGCGAGGCGGTTATTCAGACCGCCCTCGAACGCTGCCTGATTGAATTGAACCTGCCCATCCATCTTATCCATACCAGCGCGCATTGCGTGGGCGGCGCGCGGCACAAAGCTGCGCATTGGTTCTGTACACTCCCCGGAGGAGAAGCCACTGCGCTGGTGTGCCCAGCCTGCGGTTATGCCGCGGATGAGAGCGCGGCCCGCTGGAAGCGGGATGCTGCGAAAACCAGCCCCCTGCTTCCTCTTGAGAAAGTAGCTACCCCGCACTGCCCGACCATCGAGTCGCTGGCTGCGTTCCTGGGAATCTCCCCTGCTCAAACCGCTAAAGCGGTCTTTCTGACCGCGGATGCGGGCACCCGCGCTGAGCGCCTGGTTTTTGCTGTGGTGCGTGGTGATCGCGAGGTCAATCTGACCGCGCTGATGGAAGCCACCGGCGCGCGCACGCTGCGCCCGGCCGAGGACTCGGAGATTGAAGCGGTTGGAGCGGTCCCGGGGTATGCTTCTCCGGTTGGGCTGGAGGCTGTTGAAATCGTGGTCGATCCAGAGATCACTACCACTCCCAATCTGGTCTCAGGAGCGAACGAGGCAGGCTTTCACCTGCGGAATGTCAATTACGGGCGCGATTATACCGCCAACAAAGTGGCGGAGATCGCTGCCGCACGGCCTGGCGCGTCTTGCCCGAATTGCGGCGGCGCGCTGCGCGCCGAGGAAGGGGTGGTGATCGCCTCCGCGTTTGTGGTTGATCAGGATTTGCTGGCAGCCGAAAACTGCACCTTTATGCAGAGCAACGGCAAACCGGCGCCAGTTCAAGTGGGGATTACCAGCCTGAATTTGAGCTATCTGATGGCCTGCCTGGCTGAGATTCACCACGACAATTTTGGGCTGCGCTTGCCGCACGCCGCGGCACCGCTGCCTGTGCATTTGGTAGTACTGACCAGCAAGAGCGGCGAGGCAGAGGCGGCCGCTGAAGCATTGGCAGACCGGCTGGAAAGCATCGGACTGCAGGTTCTGGTTGACGACCGCAACGAGCGGGCTGGTGTCAAGTTCAATGATGCCGATCTGATCGGCCTGCCATTGCGCGTTACCGTCAGTGAGCGCGCGCTCCAGGAAGGCGGTTTTGAGTTCAAGCCCCGCGTTGCGCAGGATAAAACCATCCTGTCTTTGGATGAATTGCTGGATCAGGCTGTTTCGAACCTGGGCAGCTTAAATACTGAATAAAAGGAGCAAAACATGATCCGAACCAGGACTTTTCACAGGGTGCTCTGGCTGGCTATCAGCCTGGCGCTAATTCTCTCCATGGGATGTGGCGTATTGGACAGCGTCTCCGGGCTGCTGGCCGGAGGCGAAACCGCCACCCCGCAACCGCAAAGTGAGACCCCCTCGGCGCCGGCGCTTGAGGCTGGCACAACCCTGCCTGTGACCAGTGAGGGATTGGAAACGCTGGAAAGCTACCGCATGTTTTATGCCGCTTCCACCACGTGGGAGGGGGATGAAGGCCCCATGGCCGAAACAGAGAGCCTGGAATACGCTGTGATCCGCCCCTGGGATGCCCAGTATTATTATGATGACCTGCAAACCACAGACCCCAACACGATTGCCAGCCCCTGGGCGGGCTACCAGTTTGGTGAGGAGTTCTTTGAGCTGGATATCCTGCCGGAAGGCAACCTGTGTTACCGCTGGAACACGGTTGACCGGTCTTTGGATGAAATCCAGATCTACCGGCTCGAAGATAATTTTGAATCGGTTGAGATTGGAGAATTGGTCCAGGCCGAAGAACTGGTCAACGACGTTTACACCGATCATTATCGGGTCAGCAATGTTGCTATTCGGAATTCGGATCTGACTTCTGCCAGTGGTGAAATCTGGATTGAGCGAGGGACCGGCTATATCGCTCGCTTTACCGGCGCTGCTGAAGGTCTGTTTGAGACCATGTGGGATGGCGATAACGGCCGGTTTGAGTGGGAATACAGCATCACCGAGAGCGGGAAGGTTGAAAATATCGCGCTGCCGGATGAATGCCAGGAAGAGAACCTGGGCAATGAAAGCCCGGATGATTTTATTGAGATTTCCGTTGAGGAGATCCCCATTCCTGAAGATGCCTATGCCTTGGATGTGTATGGCGATACCATCACCTTCGAAAGCCCATCCAGTCCCCAGGATACAGCCGGTTATTACGAATTTGAACTGGCTCGCCTGGGCTGGGAGTTGAGTGAAGACAGCGGCGGAGATGAGGATCTGTTCATGTACACCTTCCAACTGGATGAACGGCTGCTCGAAGTGATCATCAGCTACAACGATGAAGATGGGTCTTCGGTGATCATCACCGAAACCATCAATTAACCGGATTCCAGCCGGACCCGGCTGGTTGCCTTTCCCGTGTTATGTGGATTGGCGATACCTTTTTGCTTTGCTCAGGATCATGTCCTGCCAGGGAGAGGTTCTGGCGCCCAGCGCGTCAGAACCTCTCTGCCCGAACCCGGCAGTATCTGCTTTTTCCGCGATTTGACAAACTCCCGTCTGGCGGTGGCGGCACGACGACCGGGACTGGGCCGGCAAAACCTCAGACAGCACCGTTCAACTCTAATCCCCATTTCTGTAAAATAAAGCTTAAAAGAAGGGCTTGTTCAGGCTGCACGACGTTTTGCCTGAATGCGATGGTATGAAAGACTTAGTGAGCAATCCAGAGCTTTAACCGGCATCATGCCGTACGGAAAAGAAAGGAGGAAAACCGATGAAATCCATTCGTCGTAGCACGATTTTTATTGGACTCAGCCTGTCACTGGTCTTCACGATGAGCTGCGGGCTGGTGAGCCAGATCACCGACAAAGTAGGAGAAGTTGCCAACGAGGCGGTTGAAAACGCGCTGGAAAGTGCCGAAGGCCTGGACGTTGAAGAGATGCTTGATGATGCCAGTGAAATGCTCGACAGTGAACCCCTGGAAAATGAAGTTTCTACTGACACCGGGCTGGAGGGATTGCAGAGCTACCGCGTTCGCTTCACGGTGACCGCTATCCGCGAGGATGGCAGCGAAGACACCCAAAAAGAGCAGCTCACCATCTTCAAAGAGGTGGCGCGCCCGCAGAACGCTGTCCACCTCAGATTGGTGCCGGGAAGCATTGCCAGCTTGCTGCCCACCCGGGGTGTGGAGTTTTACCAGTTTGAGGATCGGATCTACCTCATCGATGACCGGGCCGCGGCAGGTGAGCGATGTGTTATTTCCAGCAGCGCGGACAGCCCGGCCAACCCGGCGGAAGTTGTAGCGATCGAGCAGATTTTGCCGGAATTTGAAGTTGGCGATCGGGTTGAAGAAGATGTGGAGATAAACGGGATCAGGACCGATCATTACCGGGTGAAACGCGTCCGTTTTCTGGTTGGCGCCAGAGCGGCCTCCAGGTCTGATGTTTGGATCGCGCGGGAGGGCGGGTATGTGGTGCGTTTTGTGGGAGAAGTCGCCGGGACTGGCCTTTTCGCGGATAAAGCGGGTGCTCTCCGGCTGACCTACAATTTGACGGATATCAATCGGGTTTCAGATCTGGAAGTGCCGGCAGAGTGCGCTGGAAAAGCGGCCGAGTGGGACCTGCCGCTGCCCGGCAGCGCTCAGGAGATATCTTATCTGGGCAGCACAATGACCTATCAAAGCCCCGAAAACACGGATACCATCGCGGCGTTTTACCGGGATGAAATGGCCGCCAGCGGCTGGTCCTTGAACAACGAAAACAAGCTGGAAGGAGTCTATACCTATGACTTTGCCCAGGTGGACCGTTCGGTGAATATCCTCATCAGCCCGAACGGTAAGAATGGGTCGACTGTGCTGATCACAAAGGGAAAGTAGGCGGTTTTACGCGCCGGTCTGGCATCAAACCAATCTGACTGGAAATCAAAAAGGGCGGGTCCACAAATGACCCGCCCTTTCGTGATTCAGATCAAAACAGGTTAGCAGCAGCCAGAGGAACAATCACCGCCGCCGCATCCCGCGCAGCCGCCGCCCAACTGGCCGACCGCTATTTCGCTCTCGGTGGCTTCCCGCAGATCCACGACTTTGGTGGAGAAAAGCAAATCCTTGCCCGCCAGCGGGTGGTTCAGGTCAAGGCGAACGCTGTCTCCGTCAATTTCGGAAATGCGTGCCGGAAAAGCCTGGCCGTTACCGCCGCGGACATGAATTTCCTCGCCGATTTCAATGTTGAAACCAGGAGGAAATTGGCTGCGTTCAAAAGCCACAAACGCAGAGGGATCATATTCACCATAACCATCCACGGCTTTCACTAAAACCTCTTTAGACTCACCAATTTTAAGGCCTTCAAGCTGTTGCTCGAGACCCTGAATGATGTTCCTTCGTCCATGAATGTACTGTAATGGGCCGCGATTTTCGGTGGTATCAATCACTTCCCCTTCTACTTTTAAAGAATATTCCAGGCTGACGACAACATTTTCTGCCACACTGGTCGGTTGATTTTCCATTTTTTCTACTCCATATCTTTTCTGATTCGATCCGCCGGTTTTCCGGACAAGAATTTTTCACGAGTTTTGGGATTATAACATAGAATTCGGAGCAAAATGGAGTGAATTAGAAAAGCTGCCGCTCGAACAGGCTGAATTTGTGGGTCCGTGAGCTGTTCAGCCCTGCGCGGTTTTGGTATATTTTTGACCGCCTAACAAAAGCATTAAGTCGATTAGCCCGGAGTTGATGTAAAATTTTAATATGTCGGTTTCCGGCTGGTTGGTTGTGCTACGCGAAACCAGACAGGATCTGCCGTCACCGGGCTTTTTCTTTCGCAGCTGTGAATCGAAAAATCGCAAAAGGTTCTTGAACATCATGCCATTTTCATACTTGCTGTACATTATTGGTTTGTTCTTTGCCATTCTCTTATTAGGAATACTGGCGATCTATACGTTTCGCCAGCGCGTTGTGCCCGGCGCACGGCTTTTCGGCTGGCTGCTGCTGCTTCTCATTGAATGGTGTGTGGCTATCATTGCTGAGATTATCAGCCCAACTATTCCAGCCACCAGCCTGTGGCTTAACCTGCGGTTCATTGGCGTATCTGGTGTTCCCTTGCTGGCTTTGATTTTTGCCATTCAGTACACTGGAGAGGGAAAATGGCTGCGTACTCCCAGAGTTTTTTTGCTTTCACTCGTTCCGGTGATCACTCAGATCATGGTGTGGACCAATGATGCGCACCATCTGTTCTTCCGAGAGATTCGTTTTGCCAGGTTCGGAGCCGCTTACAACCTGGATACCTGGGTGTTCGGAAGCTGGTTTTGGGTTCACTCGATTTATTCCTATTTGCTGATTATGCTGGCGGCGTTCTTCATCTACCGGAAAGCGCGCCACGCTCAAACCCTGTACCGCCATCAATCTGCGATCCTTCAGGCCGGGCTGTGGTTCCCTTTATTTATCGCTATTCTGGAGAATATCGGTCTCATCTCACCCCGTTTAGATTTGATCCCGATCGGATTTACCCTCTCAGCACTCTCTGTCACATGGGGGCTGTTTTTTTACAATTTGCTGGATCTCGGACCTGTTGCCCGTGAAACCATGATCGACCAGATGGGTGATGGAATGATGGTCATTGATGTGGATGACCGGGTGGTGGACATCAATGCCGCGGCTGAAAAAATCCTGAGCCGGAACAGCGCCGCGCTGATTGGCGCGGATATCCGCGAGATTTTACCCGAGTATGCCAGTAATACTATACCCCTGGACCAGGGCCAGACCACCACCCGTGAATTTCAGCTGGGCGACCAGTTCTATGAAATATCGACCACTCCGTTGCTGGATTCCAACAAACTGGTTCGCGGCAGATTGCTGGTGCTTCATGAGTTTACCCAGCAGAAGCAAGCCACTGAGAAGGAACGTGAAGCCAGGGAGATGGCTGAGGCGCTGTATGCCGCGGGGGTGGCATTAAACGCCACCCTGGATTTTGATCAGGTGCTTGACCTCATGTTTGAACAGATCGAGCGTGTGGTCCCTTATGACGCAGGAGTTATCTATCTGGCAGAGGATGGATATGCCGTGCCAAAACGCCAGCGCGGCTTTGAACGCTTTGGCGGTGAAATTTTGGGGCAGGTCAGTTCGGTTTGTTTTCACATTGAAAACACCGTTAATTTCAATTACATGTCCAAAACTGGGCGGCCAATGCTGATCCCGGATATTCACAATTTCTCTGGATGGGATATGGATAGCTCTTTTAATGGTTACCATTCCTGGATTGGCTCGCCCATCGTTGCCCAGAATCAGATCATCGCGTTCTTCTCGCTGATCAAAATCGAACCGGATTTCTACACTCATCAGCATGTTGGGAATTTAATGGCCTTTGCCGGTCAGGCTGCTCTGGCGCTTGAGAACGCGCGGCTGTTCGCTGTGGCCCAGCAGGCCCGCGTGGAGGCCGAGCAAGCCAACCGCGCCAAGTCCGCTTTTCTGGCCACGATGAGCCACGAAATCCGCACCCCAATGAATGGGGTGATCGGCATGACCACTCTGCTGCAGCAGACTCCGCTGAGCCCACAACAGCGCGAATATCTCGATATCATCCAGACCAGCGGTGAATCACTGCTGAACATTATTAACGATATTCTCGATTTCTCAAAAATTGAAGCTGGTAAACTGGAACTGGAGTACCAGCCTTTTAATCTGCGCAGTTGTATTGAAGAATCGCTCGATGTGGTCGCGACATCTGCCGAACAGAAAGGCCTTGCGTTGGCGTACTATATGGATTTTGTCGCGCCGGAAACGATCCGGGGCGATGCCGTGCGCCTGCGCCAGATTCTGATCAATTTGTTGAACAATGCCATAAAATTCACCGAGCAGGGAGAAATTTCTCTGACTGTTAAATCTCAGGTGACCACGTTTCATCCGCGGACCAATGGGAAAGCCTCCTGGGCGCTGGGACATGGCAGGAAAGCCATTTTTGAGATTGGCTTCGATATCCGGGATACTGGTGTCGGCATCCCATTTGACCGGATGGAGCAGCTTTTTGAGCCTTTCACACAGCTCGATTCTTCAACTACCCGTAAGTTTGGAGGGACCGGCCTGGGATTGAAGATCGTCAAACAACTGGTTGAGATGATGGGTGGAGAGGTGGAAGTGGAGAGTGAAGGAATCCCCGGTAAAGGCTCGACTTTCCATTTTTCCATTCTGGCGGAAGGAGCCAAAAGCCAAAACTCTCTTTTGAATGTCCGCCCCGGGCCGTTGGCAGGAAAACGGATTTTTATTGTGTCTCCCTGTACCACCTGCCGGCAGATTCTCGCGAATTATACCGAGGCCTGGGGGATGCTGCCTTATCCCGCGGCAAGCGTTTCCGAAGCCCAGCGTCTGGTACTCCAGGGTAAGACCATTCACGCGGTTTTGCTTGACCTGACACAAAAAGACTCCTATTATGGGGAACAGGTCGCCGCGCTGCGCGCTCTGATTGGAACAGAAACCCTGCCGATTGTGGCGCTTGCCCCACTGGCTACGGAAGATGGGGCAATACCGGAAGAAACCTTCGCGGGTGTGCTGACAAAACCGCTCAAACCCGCGCCGCTGTTGGACGCTTTGCGCTGTGCCCTGTCTGGTGAGCCGGGAGCTTCTCCTTTGCAGCGCCGCTGGCGAGGCACGCTACCTCAAACCCGGGTAGAAAGCGCCCTTCCACTGCGTATTTTGCTGGCAGAGGATAATCTCATCAACCAGCGTGTGGCGCAGCGCATGCTGGAACAGCTTGGGTACACCACCACCCTGACCAGGAATGGGCTTGAAGCGCTGTGCGCTGTGGAAAAAGAACACTTCGATGTGGTGTTGATGGATATTCAGATGCCGGAAATGGATGGGGAGGAAGCTACCCGGAAGATCCGCTCCAGGCTGCCGGTGGAACGTCAGCCGGTCATCATTGCTCTGACCGCTAATGCCATTGAAGGCGATGCGGAGCGCTACCTGGAAGCAGGGATGGATGCCTATTTGAGCAAACCAATCCAGCTGGCTGAACTGCAAAAGGCGCTGCGAGAGATCCGCCCCAATTCCTGAACCGGGAACCTTCCCACAACTTTTACTTAGCAAGAGTCTGCCCATCCGCGGCAGCTCTTTTTTTGCTGATCTCCCGGCAGAATGCTCCCGGGTCTGTAGATATGTGGTGTGGTGTGCTTGACATACACATAGTTTAGATGTATAAATTACTTGTATAAAATAAAGATAATCTTTATACATCATAAATATACACATTAAAAAGATGTATGATACGTACACAAATTATCCTGGAAGAGGACCAGCATCACCAGTTGGTCGAAATTGCCCGGCAGCAAAACCGGAGTCTTTCTGATCTGGTGCGTGAATTTCTGGACGATCAGGTCCGGATCTATAAAAAGCGCCAGCTCAGCCGGGCTGCCGAACAGCTTCGGCAGGATTATTTGGAGGATGGGGAACTTACAGCATTATCCACGCTGAACGGAGAGTTTCTGGATGAAGAGGGGTGAGGTTTGGAAAATCAGTCTGACTCCTATAAGCAACACAGCAAAGCCGCGCAGTCATCCCGGAATCATCGTCAGTGTTGATGCGCTGGGGGCAATACCGATGAGGATCGTTGTGCCTGTCACAGAATGGAAGGAGCGCTACGCCATCGCGCCATGGATGGTGCGGCTGCAACCTGACCCACAAAACAATCTGAGCAACAACTCCTGCGCCGACACCTTTCAGGTGCGGCTGATCCCGGCAGGCCGTTTTGTCCAGCGGCTGGGGAAGATTTCAGAGGGAAAGTTGAAAGAAATCGACCAGGCCTTGTTAGAAGTGTTAGGAATTGAAGTTCAATAAGTATACATAAACAGGAACCATCACTCTCTGCAAAAGCGGAGAGGCCGACCAGGAGTGCTCTCCTCCTGCTGATCGACCGATCGCAGCACGGAAAAGTGATCAAACCATTCGAAGGGGTCAGATGCCGCGCCCAGATTAAATGGCGTCTAAAAAGGTGGTTATGATGCAAGTGGTCAGCCAATACCCAACCAACCAACCCAAGCCAGACACAGTTGGCAATCTTAGTGTTTCTGCCCGGTCGCGAACCGCGGGCCAGGCGCCGGAATCCTTTCAGGAACTGGAACAATGTCTGTCATCCGCAGAGTCTGTGCAGCTGAAAATCCATTTCCAGAACACGCTGGGATGGGCGCTCTTGCCTTTTGATGCCCGCCGGGCGTTGCAGCTGGGGAAAAGCGCGCGCGATACGGCTTATGAGTTCGGTGACGCTTCAGGCCTGGCGGCCAGCCTGGTTGTGGTTGGTTTCGCGCAGATTGAACTCCACCATCTCAAAGAAGCCGAGTTGCTGCTGGAAGAAGCGAGGACGCGCTTCCAGCAGCTGGGAGATTCACAGGGATCTGCCCGTGTTCTACTGGGGCTTGGCTGCCACGCTAATGCTGCCGGAAACCGTGCGCAGGCTATTCAAAATGTTGAAAAAGCGTTGGTAATTTTTAACCGTCAGGGGGAGCCTCATAACCGGATTTTTGCCATGATCTTGCTGGCGAATATGTACGCCCATCTTGGTACTCGTTTTCCTGAGGCTTTGCAGCTCAACCTACAGGCATTGGAGCTGACGAACCAGCATCACCTGCTGGAACACCAGACAATTGTGCTGGCCAGCCTTGGCCGGCAGTATCTGGAAATTGGAGATTTTGAACGCGCCCGGAAATATCTATACAGAGGTCTGGAGATCGTTGAAGGAAACACATCGCCGCTCATCAGCCTTCAGAAACAGCACGCGCGTATTTTAACCGAGCTGAGCAGTGTTTGTCTGGCGATGGGCAGGTATCAAAAAGCCCTGTTTTACGCTTTGCAGGGTCTGGAGATTGAGCCTGCCGAAAACACCAGTGTCCTGCGGGCCCACATTCAGAATAACCTTGGAGAGCTTTACTTCCACCTGGAAAATTTGGATACCGCTTACGAGCATTACCAGCAGGCAAACACACTTGCCCGGACCGCCCATTCCTCGTTAGAAGAAGCCTGTGCCCTGTTGGGTATGGGCCGGGTGCGGATGGCTGAGTCCGATTTGCGAGAGGCCCAACAGCATTTTGAAGCGGCGCTGGCGATTTCTGAATCCGGCGCGATTCAGCATATTCAATATCAAGTTCACCAGGCTATGTCTCATCTTTACAAACAATCCGGTCAATTCCCCAGAGCACTTGCTCACCAGGAACTTTATCACCACATTAAAGAAGCTGTTTTCAATACCCAATCGGATCTGCGCTTGAAAACACTGGAAATTGTTCACGGTGTGGATTCTGCACGGCAGGAAGCGGAATTTCATAAAGCGCAAAATGAACTCCTTCACCAGGAGATTCAGGACCGCAAGCGCGCCGAGGCAGCTGCCCGCCAGCGGGCTGAGCAAATGGAAGCACTGCGTGAGATCATGAATGATATCGCTGCAGAACTTGATCTGTCCCAGTTACTGCAAAAGGCTGTCCAGCGGGTGGTGGTTCTCCTGGAAGCGGAAGCCGGCGAGCTGGCTTTGTATGATGAGAAACGCCAGGATCTGCAAACGCTGGTGAGTTTTAATCAGAATAAAGATTACACTGGGCTGCGAAAATCACTGGAGAGCGGGGGTATGGGCTACGCTGCCAAATTGCGCCGTACGATCATCATTGAAGACTATGCTGCCTGGGAGCATAGCGACCGTACCTTTGAGAGCCCCAGGCCCCTCTCAGTACTCTTCGCGCCCCTCATGGTTTGGAACCGCCTGGTAGGGGTGATTGCAGTAGCAGCCGATAAGCAGCAGCGGCACTTTGGTGAGGATGATACCCATCTGCTGGAGATGTTTGCCCAACAGGCGGCTATTGCCATTCACAATGCCCAGCTCTTCCAGCAGGTCAAAGAGCTGGCCGCTACAGATCCATTGACCGGAGCGCGCAATTTGCGCAGCCTGTTGGACCGCGCTCAGGAAGAGTTTACCCGGGCCCGCCGTTACCATCACCCGCTCTCGGTGGTGATGATAGATATTGATCACTTTAAGTCCATTAACGACTCTTACGGGCATGCTGTGGGTGATGATATCCTGCGAAAAGTGAGCCGGATCTGCCGGCAAAGCATTCGCGAGATGGATTTTCTGGGCCGTTACAGTGGGAAAGATTTCCTGATCCTCCAGCCAGAAACACCCGTTCACGACGCGCTGATCACCGCTCAGCGCCTTCAAAGTGAAGTCGCAAAATTGAAAATACCTTGTGAGAATGGGGAAATCAATGTGACTATCAGTGTTGGGGTGGCAGAGCTAACCGATTCGGATCGCAGTCCGGCCATGCTTATCGACCGGGTTGATAAGGCCATGTACCGGGCCAAAAATGGGGGACGCAACTGTGTTTCATTGTAGGGCTACTTCACCCGCAGCAGGATCGGGTTTTGGGATGGATCATGTGTGAGCCATCCAGTGTGCCACATCTCTGCCGCGATTTCCGCCTGTGCCATCCGGGACCGGAGAGCGCTCAGCGCTGTGGAGTTGGGTAAAAGAATCTCAAGCGCGATCATCTGCAGCGCTTCGGGTGGAGGCGGCAAAGCCCCCCGGCCAGACCAGGTGTTTAGGCAGATATGGTGGTGGTAGTCTCCGGCGCAGATAAATCGCGCCCCCGGCATCTCGGCAGTATGCCGGAACCCCAGCACACCGCAGTAAAATGCCTCCGCCTGATCCAGGTCGTTGACGTTCAGGTTTACCGATCCAATTCGGGCGCTCTCAGGCAGCATTTCCCACTTTTGTGAAGCGCCATCCAGCTCCGAGAGCAGGCCATCCACATCCAGCGGGTTGAGCTTGATCACCAATTCCCCGTTGAAGTTTGACCAAATTGACCTTGGACGATCACAGGTCAGAGAGATGCCGTATCCATCCGGATCGGCTATGTATATCGCTTCGCTGACTCCCTGGTCCATGAATCCAGTGATCAACGTGCGGGTTTCAATCAGATGCTGCAAAGATTGAGCCAGCGCGAGGCGGGTGGGAAGCAGAAAGTTGAAGTGGTACAGCCCGGTGCGCCGCGAGGCGATCCGCGCGCCGGGATATTCTTGCAGGATCAGCAATATGTTATGGATCGTTCCCAGCACAGCCACACGTCCTTTGTGCTGCTGGACTCGCAGCCCAATCACATCCTGGTAGAAACCCATCGAGCGCGCCAGGTTGGAGGTCATCAGCACTACTGCGCCAAGCCTGGTTTCCGGATGGATGGATCCAATTATATTGCCCTGTTCTGTCATTTGTCTCACCATACAATGAAGAGCGTCTTTCTCCATCCTTGCATATAACATGCCATCTGATATGGATTTTATACCATATCTCCCGATCAGAAATACCGAATTGGTTTCTCACGCATCTATACTTTATAATGGGTGCAGCTTGTTGATCTTCCCTGACAGGAGAAATTACATTGAATACTATCTTCACCACGGCTTTATGGATCATTGGAGGAATGATTTTTACCAGCTTCGGTGTGTTCGCTTTAGTTTCGCTCAGGGAGGGCGAACACCGCGCCGCGCGGGTGGCCTTTGGAGCCGCGGCATTAGGAGGACTGCTGTTTTTGTTGGGCACCTATCTGCCCGTGACGTGGCAGGCTTTCATGGTGGGTGGGGTGATACTGGCTGGAGTCGTTTTCCTTGGGTTATTTTTCCTGCCGGTTGGCCATACCAGCGAGTTTCCCAAGGCACCCGAAAACCGGGTGGACGAGCGCGATATTATGTTTGCCCGCGCCCGGTTAAAACCCGGCTCGGCCAATTATGCCAGCTATTACAGCCTGCGACCGGAGAATAAAGCCATAGATGACCAGATCCGCGCCAGGCCCGGCCTGCTTTCTCCAGAATCGAAATATGCCAATCCAGTTTTGTTTGCCGCGCCCAATGCCAGCTTCTTTCTCACCGAAGCGCTGCGGGACGCGGTCGATGGTCCTGTCGCGGCAGCGCGGCAGACTCTGCCTGTCGAGCGCATGACCCGATACCTCAAGCATCTGGCAAAATACTTTGGCGCGCTGGATGTCGGAGTCGCCGAACTGAAGCCCTACCATATCTACACCCACATTGGGCGCGGTACCGGGCAGTACGGCGCGCCGGTTACCCTGGATCACCGCTATGCCATTGCATTCACGGTGGAAATGGACCATGCCATGATTGGCGCCAACCCCACGGCTTCGGGAATTATGGAATCGGCCAGAGAGTATGTTGAATCGGCGCGGATCGCCGTCCAGTTGGCGGCCGCCATCCGCAACCTGGGTTATCCCGCCCGAGCGCACATCGACGGCAATTACCGGGTCATCGCGCCTTTAGTAGCCCGTGACGCCGGATTGGGTGAGATTGGGCGGATGGGTCTGCTGATGACCCCTAAATATGGGCCGCGCGTGCGTCTGGGGGTGGTCACCACCAGTTTGGAACTGGCCACGGATGCTTATCGCCCCGATCACGCCATCATCGATTTCTGCAACATCTGCAAAAAATGCGCCTTGAATTGCCCCAGCCGTTCGATCCCTTTTGATAACCGCCGGGAGATTGGCGGCGCCCTGCGCTGGCAGATCAATGCTGAAACCTGCTTTCACTATTGGAATGTAGCCGGGACCGATTGCGGCCTCTGCATGACTGTCTGCCCGTATTCACATCCCAATACCCTGTTCCACAACATCATTCGCTGGGGCATTGACCGCTCCGGTTTTTTTCGCCGGATTGCCAGCTTTATGGATGATGTGTTCTATGGCAAAAAGCCCGAGCCGCGCCAGGCACCCAAATGGACGCAGATCCCTTGAATGAAAGAAAGTGAGGGGAAATGATCTGCCGTTTCAACCTTGGCATATCTCAATCCGGATTCCACCCTGAATCAAAAAGCTGTCCTTTGCTTTGAACAGGACAGCTTTTGGTATTTTTTTTCTGTGTTATTTGTCGTGGTTGTGAACGCTTATCTCACCAAACCCAACATTTCCCCGTTGGGTATTTCCATCAGGATCTCTCCCTGAAAGTCGGGCGCGCTCGCTGAGAAGAGCAGGCCATCTTCCACAAAGTAGATCGTCTGCCCATCCTGACTCCAGACCGGTGTGCCGGTGAAGAACGGAGATATTTCAATCGGGTTGGTGTTGGTTTCCGCCGCCCACAGCCCGGTAGTGCCGCTGAAATAAGAAGCCCAGGCCCAATACCTCCCATCCGGTGATGGAAAGGGCTTCAAACCCTGCACTTCAGGCGGAATTGAAACGGCTATTTTATTCTGGTAAACATGCTCCAGACCCAGATCGGTATAAATGGCAAAGAGCTGACCTTCGGGGATGAAATCGATCGTATATGCCAGAATGTATTCAAACTTTTTGAAGGGAAAGCCTTCTCCAAAGATGTATGTGCCAGGCTCCAGGCTCTGCCCGCAGCTGCAATACTCCTGGTTGAATTCCGTCACCGACAGCAGCCCTTCTTTCTTTTGGGGATCGTAGGCTGCACCGCTGAAACAGCCATCCACCACCACCTCCTGGGCGGCGCTGGTCACATCAACCGCGCGCAGGTTGTATGCTTCACACATTGTATCCCAGCTGTTGATCAGGAAGGTACTGGAGTCTTTCCAGCCCCGAAAATCTTCGCCACTGCTCACCAGATCTTCCAGCAGGCGGGACTGCTGTTCTTGCATGTCATACACCCACAGCCCCAACACGCTGAGGCCAGCCCCGGTACCGAAGCTTTCGACAGTCATATACTCAATGAACTGGCCGTCCGGGGACCAGTGCAAAGCGGTGGCATGCCCCACTTCCTCGCTCAGCCGGGTGATGGACAGGTCATTCCGGTTAAAGAGGTACACATCCGCGCTGTCGCCCTCCATTCCACCCACAAAAGCCAGCCACTGCCCATCCGGTGACCAGGCCAGGCTGTCCGTGAACTCCATGGCACGTGTGGCTTCAAAGGCGGGATCGCCTACTGAAAGCTCTATACCCGGCTGGGTCAGCGGTCCGGTCAGCTCCATCTGCAGCGCGACAGTCTGGTTTTCCAGATCCAAAACAACCAGCCACGGGTTCACCGAGGCCCCGCCAAACCCGGAAAGATAGGCGAACATGCCATGGTCCGGAGACATGCCCTCCTGCAGATCCCAGGGGGCTTCTAGGGGCATATTGTTAATCTGCGTTGATTCATGGGTAGTCTCATTCATCAGCCAGACCCCAAGATTGGTAGACAGTACCAGTTTATCCGCAACAGCGGCGTTTTGCGTCTCGTTTTCCGTCTCTTCTTCCACCTGCGGGACAGGCTGGACAGGTTCTGCCGGGACAGCCGTACTGATCACGCTCTCTGGAACGTTTTGCGGGATTTCCAGGTCATTAGAAATGATTTCCCGCACAGACAGGTTCTGAGAGCGCAGGTAAAAGAAACTGCCTCCCGCCGCTGCGCAGCAGCAGGCCAAAATGATCAGGAGCACCACGATGATCCAGATCCATGCTTTGGAACGTGCTTTGATGTTTGGCTGATTCATGGGTTTTTTCCTTTGCCATATCGAGTTTGAAGAGCCACAACTGTCAGTGAATTTTATGGGTCGGGTTGTGGTATCTTGTGGTTCCGCTTCAGGGCAGGTGATTTGTTGATCGTGTTCGTAAACTGTTCCGGATGACAGGTTACCTCCCTTTTATTATAGCCCTTCACACACTGGACGCAACCAGGATAAGCGGTGGGGAGGCTATAACCCACCAAAATTGAACTGGCGATTTCGCTGTAAAGATGCAGAGCCTATGGAAGTTTTTTGAGTGTAGCGAACACCATACCGGTGAGAAGTTGTGTCACACCGCGGGAAAAGTGTCCGTATAATATGAGGCGGGGTGTCCGGAAAGGTTTTCCGGACACCCCGCCCTTTGATAATCGTTCACTATGTAGAAGGTCTGTTTACTCAGCGGCCCGGGTGGTCAGCAGTTCGATCAAAGGTTCAACCAGGAAATTTTTGAATCCGGCGCGCGCCGCTCCCGGATTCTGAGTGGCACTGTCCTCACCCGCGGGGAGCGCTCCTGGGTCTCCGGCGGTAAAATCACCGCCAGCGGGCGGGACACCACCCCCAAAACCACCGCCGCCGCCCTGGCCGCCGCCTGGGCCGCCGCCCGGAACCCCGCTGGTGTTTCCCTGTGCCTGCATTCTTTCAAGCATCTGTGCTCTTTGTTCTTCAGTCATTTCGGCACCCGCGTTGGCGCCCGCGCCACTACCAGGTCTGGCCATTTCCATTCCGAGGTTATCCATAACCGCCTGCATGCTGTCCGCGCCGGTTTCCATTTCTTCAATGGCCTTGATCTGGCTGGCAGTCATGCTCTCCTGAATCTGGCGGTATAAGGCTTCAATCTCCGCGGCTGCGGCAGTATCGCTGGTTGCAATAGCCTTCACTGCTTTCCACAGCGGCAGCAGTTCAGCCGCCTGCTCGGGTGTCACTGCCAGATCAGTATCTTCCAGCAGCAGGGTTCCCAATAATAATTTTTGAGAAATGGGTGTTTGTTGCGTTTCCTGCACAGCGGCAGCTTCTTCAACCGCTGTGCTGCTGGCGGCAGTGGGCGCGGTCGAAGTACTATTGCACGCTGTCAAAGAGAGCAAAAGGGTTCCGATGAGCAGCGATAGAGTCACAAGTTTTGTTTTTTTCATTTTTAATTCTCCTTCATCAAATTTTTCAGGTTTTGTTGTTCAATCATGCCGCAGGGCTACAATGGGGTCCAGCTCGGAAGCACGCTTGGCGGGAAGATATCCAAAGAAAATACCCACTGCCGCGGCAGAGAAGAAGGACAGCAGAATGGAAGATGGGATGACCACGGTCCGCATCCCGCCAAACTGGTCAAATAGATAGGATCCCCCTACGCCGACAAATATTCCCAACAACCCGCCAATCAGGCTGAGCATGAGGGCTTCCACCAGGAACTGCAGGCGGATATCGCCGGGTGTGGCGCCCACCGCCTGGCGCAGGCCAATCTCGCGGGTGCGTTCGGTGACACTAACCAGCATGATGTTCATAATTCCAATCCCACCCACGATCAGCGAAACGCCGGCCACCCAAGCCAGCAGCGACCGGAAAGATTCGGTGGTGGATTCCTGGGTTTCGATGATGTCGGCCTGGGTCTGGATCATAAAATCCGCCGAGTCCAGCGTGACCTCATGGCGCTGCGCCAGCAGCAGTTCGATTTGCAGAATCACATTTTCCATGTTGGCGTCATCCGCCACCGAGACAAAAATCATCCTTACCTGGTCCCCCATCACCCGTGCAAACATGGAAGGCATGAACTTCTGGAAGACCACGCTGATTGGCACATAAATCTGTTCATCATAGTTGGTGCCAGAGACATACCCCTTATCCGCCAGCACACCAACCACGGTCAGTTTTGTATCGCCAACCGTAATTTTCTGGCCGACAGCGATTTCATCTTCCCCAAACAGTTCCTCCGCAATGGTAGAGCCCAGTACAGCCACTTTCTGAGTGCGGTCGAGGTCTGTTTCGGTAAAGAACCGGCCTTCAGCCACCTGCAGATCACGCACTGCGGTGTAATCGGGCGTGGTGCCGATCACCGGGATCGATTCCAGGGACACGCTGCCAAATTTAATGGTTTGGGAGGTGGATTGTTCAACTGAAACGCCATTGATACCATTGACTCCTTCCCGAATCGCGGCCACGTCATCATAAACCAGCCCGCCGCTGACCGGCTGCCCCGGGCCGCCGCGAGTCATCGATCCGGTAATAAAGATCAGGTTGCTGCCCAGGCCGTGGATCGCTTCTGAGATGGTCGCTTCAGTGCCAGAGCTGATCGCGATCATCACAATCACTGCCGCGACACCGATAATAACGCCTAACATGGTCAGCACGGAGCGGGATTTGTTGCTGTTTAAACTCTTCCAGGCTACTTTAATGGTTTCTGTAAAATTCATTTCCGTCTCCTTCAATCCGCGGTGCTTTCCACGGTTTTTTCAGTCTTGCTCGTTTCATGGGTCGAAAGCTTGCCGTGCCGGTAGCCGTTCTTATAGTCTTTATCCACCCGGCCATCCAGAATATGGATAACGCGCTGGGTATGTTCCGCGATTTCCGGCTCGTGGGTTACCATCACAATAGTGCGGCCGCGGTCGTGCAGTTCGTGCAGCAGATCCATGATCTCGATACTCGATTTGCTGTCCAGGTTGCCGGTTGGTTCGTCTGCCAGCACCAGCACGGGGTCATTGATCAGCGCGCGGGCAATCGCGACCCGCTGCTGCTGCCCGCCGGACAGTTCTTTTGGTAGGTGATGGGCGCGGTCGGCCAACCCCACGCTTTCCAGTGCCGCCAGGGCGCGCTCTTCTCTCTGTGTAGCCGCGAATTTTCCTTCCCGCTGGTACATCATGGGCAGGATCACGTTTTCCACTGCGTTGATTTTAGGGAGCAGGTTGTAAGATTGGAAAATAAAGCCCAGTTCCCGGTTTCGGATCGCGGCCAGCGCTTCTTTGGAAAGATCGCTGACATCTTCATCGTTGAGGTAATAACGCCCTCCCGTCGGGCGGTCCAGACAGCCCAGAATATTCATCAAAGTGCTTTTCCCGGAGCCGGAAGGTCCCATGATGGCCACAAACTCGCCTTCTTTGATGTTGATGCTCACACCGTTCAGCGCGGCTACCTGGATATCACCCATACCGTAAATTTTTTGGATGTTTTCTGTTTTAATAATGATCCGGTCGCTCATCAGTTTATCTCCACATTCCCGGTGGACACAACTTCTCCCTGGCGCAACCCATTCAATACTTCCGCGTAGGTGTAGTCTTTCAGACCAATCTCTACTTTGCGCCGCTCAGGAGTTTCGCCATTCATCACATAAACGGTATAACTCCCATCTTCCTGCTCGTGCAGCGCTTCTACCGATACCAGTAAAACATTTTCAGCGCTGCCTGCCACCACATCTACGGTTGCGCTTAGTCCGAGCGGCATATTTTGGCCTGTTTCGAGAGCGCTGTTGTCCAGCTTTACCAATCCCTGCACCATGTTGTATTGTCCTGAAGAAACCAGTTTTGGGTTAACCTGAACGACTTCTCCGGTGAAAATCACATTGGGCAGCGCGTCAAATACCGCGTAAACTTTGTGCCCGACCCCGATCATATCCATGTCGGTTTCGTCCAGATAAATATCCAGGTACAGTTGGCTCAGGTCGGCGATGGTAATGAAAGCAGAGGTGTTTACCTCCTCGCCAATATTCCCGTTGATAGCGACAATCGTGCCGTCAAATGGCGCTTTCAGGGCTGCGCCATCCAGTGTTTCTTCGGCGATTCTCAGGCTAAGTTCAGCACTGGTAACCTGGGCCTGAGCGAGGATTAGTTCATCGGGATCAATCCCATTCGCTGTCTGGAGAGCTTCAAGATCGGTCTGTGCTTTGTTGTAATTCGCTTTCGCAATTTCGTAATCCGCTTCGGATTCGAGGACTTCCTGGTCGGTGAAGCCAATGCAGTATTCATAGTTCGCTTTGGCGGTGGCCAGTTCATTCCTGGCATCAATCAGTTCGTCGGAGTCCGGATACCGTTCTTCCAGGTTTTTAACCCGGTCAATCCATTTCTGGTATTCTTCCAGATACAGGGTATTCACTTGCTGGCTGCAGCGCGCGTAATCTTTGCGCTTCAGGGAAACATCGGCGTCTTCATAGGTGTTTTTGGCCTCAACGTAGGCCGCGTAGGCATCAGCCAGGGCGACGTCGGCGTTGTCATAAAGCTCCTGGAGTTCCTTTTGAGCCGTTAAAAGCGCTACTTTGCTGGAAGCCACATCTGCTTCCAGCTGTTCAAGACCGGTCAGCTCTGCCAGCAGGGCACCTTCTTTCACCTGATCTCCCATCTTCACGTACACTGCGCCGACTACCCCGGAAACCGAAAAACTCACATCTTTTTCTGCGGCCGCGACCAGGGTGCCGGAACCGGTTGTGGAAATTTCCAGGCTGCCCTTTCTGACTGCCGCTGTTTGCAGGGTCTGGCTGTTGACCTGTGTGTTTGGCGCGGCTGGCTGTGCGCCTAATTTGTAGTAGGTGAACCCGCCGCTGGCCAGCAGCAAAACCACAATCGCGGCGATGATCCACGCTTTTTTTGTTTTGAACATAGTGATAATCTCCTGATCAACTCTGAATCATTTCAGATTTATTTCGTTTCCACAATCCCGGTAGTTACCACATCGCCTTCACTGACGCCGCTGATGATCTCGGCGTAGGTATAGTCGATCAGACCCACCTCAACAACCCGCAGTTTTGGCTCGCCGTTTTGCATAACAAAGATCGCGTACTCGTCTTCTCCCAGTTCGCGCAGCGCTTCCACCGGAACCAGCAGAGCATCCTGTGTTGAACCGCCAATGATGTCCACGGTGGCGTTCAGCCCCAATGGCAGCCGCTGGTTATTCGCCAGACCGGCGGTGTCCAATTCAACCAGTCCCCGGATGGTCTGGTAACCGCCATAAGACACCAGCTCCGAATCAACCTGGATAACCGTCCCGGTGAATACTTTATCGGGCAGCGCGTCAAAAACAACATTGGTCTGGTAGCCTGCCTGAATGCTGCTGATATCCGACTCATCCACATAGACTTCCAGTTTGGGATGGTCCTGATCAGCGATGGTGATGTAGGTCGTGGTGTCGACCGCTTCTCCCGCGTCCGCGGTGATTGAAATGATCGTGCCATCCATTGTGGCAGTCATAGTCGCTTTTTCAAGGTTGCTTTTGGCAAGTTTTAACTGTAGCTCTGCGTTGGTCAGGTCAGCTTCCGCCAGGGCGAGCGCATCCGGGTCAATCCCATTGGCTTCCACCAGGGCCTGGTGATTCGCTTCAGCCTGCACGAGCGCAGCTTGAGATACCTGAAGGTTGGCCTCCGACTCCAGAATTTCGGCCTCCGTATAACCGGCGCAGTACTGCCAGTTGACATAAGCCTTATCCCGGCGTTGTTCTACTGGTTGGATCAGCTCCTGGTAATAATCCAATCCATAGCCTTCACGCAGATTGCTCAGGGCATCCAGTTCCTGCTGGGCTGTCCAATATTCCGCGTAATATTCGTCACTGGTGTCATCATCGCAGCGGCGCATGCTGCCTGCCAGTAGATTGTTTTTGGCTTTTTCGTAAGCTTGTTGGGCCAGGGCGAGAGTCTGTTTGGCCTGTCCCAGGGCCAGATCAGCGCCGCTGTACAGATCTTCCACGGTTTTTTGGGCCTGCAGCAAAGCGACCTCTTTTGAAGCAACAGCGGCTTCCAGCTGGTCCAGATTATCCAGTACGGCCAATACCTGCCCGGCGGTGACGATATCACCTACCTGCACGTTTAATTCCGCCACAGTACCGGAAACCGGAAAATTAAGATCCTCTTCATTGCCGGCGATCAATACACCCGCGCCTGTAGTAGAAATTTCAAGATCGCCACGGCGAACGACAGCTGTTTGCAAATCCGCTTCCGCGGCAACTTTTTGTGAAGGCGCGGAATATGCCCCAAAATAATAATAGCTGCCACCCGCAATTGCTGCCGCCAGGATAAGTCCGGCCCAGAATTTCTTGTTTTTGATCCATTTCATGGTCGCATTCCTTTCCCATTGTTGAGTTCAATCGGATTATAGGAGTGCGATTTGTGAAACTTATTCAGAACCTGTTTAGAAACTGTTAAGGTTTGGCGCCGGCCGGGCTGCCGGCTTCCGGGAAAGGCAGAGATCGCTGCCAGGCTGCTATGGCATAAGTTAACCGTGCCGCCCCGTGCAGCCGGAGGCGTTCGTCAAATTTATTGTCAAGGCGAAGTTAAAAACGTTGTTTTGGGGTATACTTTATCGGTCAAGGAGGTAGTATGTCAAAAGTTGCCATTGTTACCGACAGCACGACTTATTTACCGGCTGAACTTATTCAACAATATCCCATTCGCATCTTGCCCCTCACCCTCCATCTGGAAGGGAAGGAATACTATGATGGAGTCGATATCACCCCTTCCGAATTCTACAAAAGGATGGCGGGCTCAGACTCTGTGCCGACTACCAGCCAGGTCAACAGCCAGGCCTTTGAGCAGGCCTTTGAGGAACTGCTCAACGAAGGGTATGAGATCATTACCCTGTTGATCTCCTCCGGCCTTTCCGCCACTTTTCAATCCGCGCTGCAGGCAAAAAAGAAGTTTGAAGGGGCGCCAGTCGAATTGGTGGATTCAAAACTGGTGGCGATGGCCCTTGGGCTTCAGGTGCTGGCAGTGGCCAGGGCTGCCGCGAGCGGTGCCAGCCTGGTGGAATGCAAGGCGCTTGCCGAAAACGCGTACAACCGGATTGGTGTTTATTTCACAGTGGATTCGCTCACTTACCTGCACCGGGGCGGGCGGATCGGCGGCGCGAAACGGCTGCTGGGAACCGCGCTTAATATCAAACCCATCCTTGAAATCCGCGATGGGCTGATCATGCCCCGCGAAAGTGTCATTTCGCAGCGCAAGGCGCTCCGGCGGATGATCACCCTGGCCGAGAAAGACCTGGCAGGGCGCAAAGCGCAGACCATCTCTGTGTTCCACGCCGCCGCGCCGGAGCTGGCCCAGGATCTGCTGGATTCGGCTTGTGAGCTGCTCCAACCGGAAGAGACCATCTTCACCGAAGTCAGCCCGGTGATCGGCGCCCATACCGGCCCCGGCACGGTCGCACTGACTTATCTGGCCGCGGAAGATTGATCGTTGTGCTTTTAAAGCAATTTATCCTGACCAGCTTTTAGTCCACCAGATAAACCTCTATCAAGGTATGGATTAAACCAGCAGACACACTTCCTATGAGGTGTGTCTGTTTTCTTTTTTCAGAATGGCCTTTTCGGCAGAAGAATCTGCCCTGCCGGTTCACTGACCGGTTTTGGAGTTGATCCTTCCTTTCAGGAAACCCGACACCATCTGCCAGCCCTGCGTTAGTTCCTCGGTGTGCTGCGCCGACAGCCCCGCCAGGTACACCACACCGCCCAGTGTGACCCCTCCCAGGGCCAGCAGGGCGGCAGAACCGGGGGCCAGCCAGCTTTGCCACAGCCACACTGCCAGTCCCATCGCCAGGGCGGCCACACCGGCCTGGCGGATGGCGCTCCAGATTTCAATCCCCTGTAATCCGCCCAGCCGTCGGCGCATCAGCGCCAGCAGCCCGATCATTTCCAGGAAAGTGGCCAGCGAGTTGGCCAGCGCCAGCCCGCCGTGCGGCATCCAGCCAATCCGGCGGAAGAGGGCCGTGAAGAGCAGGCTGAAGAGCAGGTTGAGGGTCATGGCGGCGATGCCCACCAGCACCGGAGTTTTGGTATCGTGCAGGGCGTAGAATGCCCGCGCGATGATTTCAACGACTGAATGCCCGACCAGACCTACCGCGTACCACAATAAAGCCCAGGCCACAAACTGTGCCGAGAGCGCGGTGAACTCATTGCGCTGGTAAATCAGGGAGACAATAGGTCCGCGCAGCAGTACCAATCCAACGGTCGCGGGAATTGCCAGCAGGAGCACGCCCCGCAGGGTGGCCGCCAGGGAATGGCGCATCTCTTCCAGCTTACCACTGGCAGCCTGCGCCGAGAAGGTCGGCAGGGCCGCGATGGCGATGGATTGGGCAATGGCCGCCTGCGGCATGATCATCAGAGGGAAAGCCAGGTTGATCGCGGTCAGGCTGCCTTCAGGCTGGAAGGAAGCCAGCATGGTGTTGAGCAGGAAGTTGAGCTGCACCACTGCCACCCCCAGCAGGCGGGGGCCCATCAGGCGGCCTACTTCGCGGACGGCGGGCAGGTGCAGCCCCAGCATGAAGGTGTAGTGCATTTTCGGCAACCTGACCAGGGCTGGCAATTGGACCAGCAGGTGCAGGCTGGAGCCAATCAGCACCCCCCAGGCCAGGCCGTAAATCCCCATCCGGGGCGCCAGCAGCAGATTTCCTGCGATCCAGCCAAGCTGGTACATGGCGGGGGCCAATGCGGGCAAAAGGAAGCGCTGGTGGGCGTTCAGAATGCCCATCAGCAGACCGCTGATCCCGAAAATGGCTGCTGAAGGCAGCTGGATGCGGAGCAGTGCGATGGTCAGATCTTCTTTGGCCGGGTCTGCGGCCGCGAAGCCCGGCGCGAAGATGTAGTGCACGATGGGCCGGGCAAAGATCGCCGAAAGGATGCTGACAATCACCAGGATCAGGACCACCAGGTTGGCAACCGCGGAAGCCAGTTCCCAGGCCTCTTTGTGGTCTTTGCGCGTCAGGAAACCGGTAAAGGTGGGGATGAAGGCCGAAGCCAGCGCGCCGCCCGCCACCAGGTTAAACAGGATTTCAGCGAACCGGTTGGCCGCGAAAAAAGCCTCACTCTCCGCGCTGGTGCCGAAGGTGCTGCCGGTCAGGCTCTTAGCCACCAGGCCAATCAACTGGCTGAAAACAAAGGCAGCCATCACCGTTCCCGCGGCGCGGGCGATCTGGCGGTTGGCTGTGGATTGTGTTGTTTCTGGTCCGGTTGTCATGCGGAGATTATATCACCCCATTGCGTTAAGCATTTCAGTGGTTATGGCTCACCTCGTTATGACCACTGATGAACATTAAAAAATAAATAACCTGATAAGCTAAGAATCAGCAGTCAATTTACAAAGCTGAAGTGGGTC
>ENA-ORXD01000623-ORXD01000623.1-sediment-metagenome-genome-assembly--contig:-NODE-623-length-41533-cov-4.526582_pt1 | contig 41533 bp, 38 predicted proteins | sample MGYA00237862_ERZ511471 | MGnify/ENA metagenome assembly ERZ511471 | reverse complement strand
GCGGCGGATCGAGGGGGGAGGGAAACGTTCCGTGCCGGGTTCATCGGAACCCTTTACGAGCACAAGGGCGCCCACGTTGTGCTCGAGGCGCTGCGCAGGCTTCCGGCGGATCTTCCCGTCGAGGTTCTCCTTTACGGCGATGCCGGATGGTTCCCCTCCTACGGGGAACGTCTCCGGTCCCTCGCCGGGGGAGACGGGCGGGTCCGGTTCTGCGGCACCTTTCCAGGAGAGAGAACGGGGGAAGTTCTGGGCGGCATGGACGTTCTCGTCGTCCCGTCCCTGTGGCACGAGAATTCCCCTCTTGTGATTCTCGAGGCGCAACGGGCGGGGGTTCCCGTCATCGCCTCCCGGGTCGGCGGGACGAGCGAGCTCATCAGGGAAGGCGAAAACGGGTTCCTCTTCGAACGGGGGGACGACGGCGAACTGGCCCGGATCCTGGAACGGCTGTGCCGGGACGGGGATCTCGTCGAAAGGCTTTCCCGGAACGCCCCCGCGCCGAGAACGATGGAATCCTATGCCGGCGAGATCGAGGGGGTCTACCGCGCCCTGGCGACCGGGGATTCGGTGCACCGGTAAATGTAGTCCGGGGCTTCAGCCCCGGCGGCGGAAACGCCGGCCCTGAAGGGCCGGACGACGGATTCGGAGAGAGGAGCCAATGAACTGTCTTGTCCTGGGCGGAGCGGGATTCATCGGGTCTCACCTGGTGGACGCCCTTGCCGGAAGGGGCCACCGGGTCCGGGTTTTCGACCTTCCCAACATCAGCGCGGAGAACCTGCACCGTTCCCTTCCCTCCATCGAGGTTCTGGGGGGGGATTTCGAGAACCGGCGCGCCGTGGCCGAAGCCCTCGAAGGGATGGAGACGGTCGTTCATCTCGTCTCCACGACCCTCCCGGGGCCGTCGAACGAGAATCCCGGGTACGACGTGGAGACGAACGTCATCGGCTCCATCCACCTCCTGGAAGAGGCCGTTCGCCAGGGGGTCCGGAAGGTGGTCTTCGCCTCCTCCGGCGGGACGGTCTACGGGATTCCCGAGACCCTTCCCATTCCCGAATCCCACGGGACGAACCCCATCTGCTCCTACGGGATCACCAAGCTCGCCGTCGAAAAGTACCTCACCCTGTTCCACCATCTCCACGGCCTCCGGCACACCGTCCTCCGGCTTGGAAATCCTTATGGGGAACGGCAGCGGACGAGCGGCGTCCAGGGCGCCGTGGCGGTCTTTCTCGGAAGGACGCTGCAAAACGAGGAGATCACCATCTGGGGGGACGGGACCGTGGCCCGGGATTACTTTCACGTGAGCGACCTGACCCGGGCCCTGCTCCTTGCCGTCGAGAAGGACCTCCCTTCCCCGGTCTACAACGTGGGAAGCGGCACTGCCACGTCCCTCCTCGAGATCCTGGAGACCATCGGCGCCGTGACGGGCCGGCGGCCCGAGGTCCGGTTCACGCCGGCGAGAAAGCTCGACACCCCCCTCAACTGCCTGGACATCCGGAAAATCCGGACCGAGGCGGGTTGGGTCCCGACGGTGTCCCTGCGGGAGGGGATCGCCAGGACGTGGGAGTGGATGCAATCGAAAGGCCGGTGACGGAATGACCGCCCCGGGGCATGCGGGAACACCGGGCAGGGACAGGCTGCCTTTCGCCGTCCTTGCGGCGTTCCTCGCCCTTCTCGGAACGCTCGTGTTTCTCCGAGTCCAGGAAACCCGGCAGGAACCTTTCTTCGACATTCTGAGCTACGCGTCGAAGGCGAAAGCCTTCTGGGATGCCGCCGGGGAGGGGAAACCCTTCAACCCCCTCGACCTGGAGCCGGCCATCCGGCCGCCGGGGACGGTCCTCGTCACGTATCCCTTCGGATTTTCCGATGAATACCGGGGATTTTATTTCCGCACGGTTTTTCTTCCCGTGGTCCTTTTCGCCCTCGCTCTCTGGACGGCGGGGAGAAGGGCCCGGGAGCGGGGCGCCTGGCTCGTTCTCGTCCTTGTCGTCGCGTTTTCCTCGCTCCCCCTGTTCTATCAATTCGAACCGGCCCGGCCTTCCCCTGTCTATCCCTGGCCGACCTGCTGGGGGCTTGTGGACACCGCGCTCGGGGCCGTCGCCGCCCTCGCGGCGGCCTTCGTCGCCCGGGGTGCCCAGGCCCGCTCCACGGCCCTGACGGCCGCCGGCATCGCTGCCGCGGCCTTCTGCCTTTTCATCAAGCCCTCGGGGATCCTCGTCATGGGGGCCGTTTCCCTCGTGTGGTTCCTTTCCCTTTTCCCCTGGAGGAAACAGGGACACTCGGACCGGTATGTCGCCGCCTGCCTCGGTGCGTTCCTTCTCGTTTACGGCGCCGCCCTGTACGCCGCCCTGCTCTCCAGGTATCTCTCCCCGGAGACCCTGTCCCTCGGGGGAAAGGCCATGGAGGTTCTCTTGAGCGAGTGGCCCCTCGAACGGTGGGGACCGGTCCTCCTGCGGCAGGTCCATTTCAGCGTGGGGCTCCACTGGCTCGTGTTCCTTGCAGCAATCGCCGTCCTGGCCGGCGTTTCACGGCGGAGCCGGGAGACGGAACGGGAAGGGGAATCCCCGTCCCGCTCCTGGATTCCGGCGACCCTTGCGGTGCTCGGGATCGGACTGTGGTTCTGGCTCGTTGCCACGGGGAAATCCCAGGTACGGTATTTCTACCCTTTTCTTCTCATGGCCGTAGTCCTCGTCTTTCCCCCGCTCATCGAGGTCCTGGAACGGACGGGGAATTCCCTGAAAAAGGTCCTTGCGGGCCTCGCCCTTCTTCCTCCCCTTTTGCTTATCGTTCTCCTCCTTCCCGGGAAACCCTTCCCGTGCGCCGGCCCCTTCCTCGGGGTGCACGTCGATTCCGGGGGACTTGCCGACGTGGCCAGGCAGGCGGGAGCCCTGGTCGAGGAGGCGAGAAAAAGGGAAAGGAACCTCCTCGTGTACCTTCCTTCGGAGGACCACGGCAATGCCGTGTTCGCAGGGGTGGGCGGTTACAGGCGCCTGATCGACCCGGGAAAGCCCTCTTTCTTTTCCAGGACCGCCATCCGGTGGGACCGCCCGCCCGTCATCGTCCTTGCGGAGATGGCGTCGGCCGATTTCATCCTTTTCGAACCGGTGTCCCCTCCCGCCGAGGCGGCAAGGGTGCTCCAAGCGGCCTTCGCCACCGATTTCCCCTCGGAAAAGCGCCTCGTCCGGTCGTGGCTCACCGGACTCGATCCCTCTTCGTCGGGAGTCGCGGTCCGCTCGGAAACGTCTCTGCGCCTCCTGGAGATCACCGATCGGGAGCGCTTCTCACTGGCCGTCGACGGTCTGCGGAACCGGGACGGGTGGCGGGAAATCTTCGAGGAGGCGAATCCGCGGCGCTGGCTTACCGGGGAGGGGATGGAGCGGATGCTTTCCGGCGGGGCGTCCGTCGCCGGAGGAATCTGCTTCGGGGGCAGGTTCTCCCTGGAAGGCCTTGAAATGCGGCGGGACGAAAACGGCCTGGTCCTGGATCTTTTCTGGAAAAGCCAGGACGAGGCCAGGCTCGACGGGATCGTCTTCCTCCACATGGTGAACGCCGAAGGCGTCATCCTGGCCCAGGGGGATTACGGCCAGGATCCCGGAAAGCGGGCCGTTCGGAAGGATGCATGCTGGCGGGACCGCGTCCGGATCCCTGAAAACGACCTGAAGGGGGCGGCGGCCCTGGCCCTGGGAATCTACAAACCGCCGGATCTTTTCCTTCTTCCCGACGGGGGAAGAACGGACTGGGGCGGCAAACGGCTTCTCGTGCCCCTGGAAAGGAAATGAGATGGGTTCGGAGTCATTGAGCGGGAGGGAAAAGGCGGGGGCGACGGTTCCGCCCGGCGACGGCGGCCGCGTGCGCCGCGAGATCGCCCACGGCCGGTACCTTTCCGCCCGAGGGCCGGAGAACGTCTGGAACTGGGGAAGCCCGGCGGGAAGGCTCCGGTGGCGGAGAAGGGAAGCCCTGCTGACGGCGGGGATCCGCCCGGAGGCGGAGGTCCTGGAGATCGGCTGCGGAACGGGATCCCTGGCGGCGACCCTGGCCGGTCTCGGCGCGTCCGTGACGGCCATGGACGTGTCGGAACCGCTCCTCGCCGAAGCGGGGAAGAAAATCGGGCAAGGGAGGGCCTTTTTCCTCAGAGGGGACGCCCACGGCCTTCCCTTCCGGTCGGGATCCTTTCACCGGGTTCTCGGGAGTTCCATCCTCCACCACCTGGATCTCGACAGGGCGCTGCCGGAAATCCTCCGGGTCCTGAAGCCGGGAGGCCGCATCGCCTTCGCCGAGCCGAACCTGGTGAACCCCCAGGTGCTGGCGATGAAAAAGCTGCCCTTTTTCGGGAGATGGATGGGGGAATCCCCCGACGAGACCGCTTTCATCCGGTGGAAACTGGGCCGTCTCCTCCGTTCCAGGGGCTTTTCCAGGGTCCGGATCGTCCCCTTCGACTTCCTTCACCCCCTGCTGCCCGCCGGGGTGCTTGATTTTTCGGCCGCCTTCTGTTTAATGCTGGAGAGAATTCCCCTCCTCAGGGAGGCGGCGGGGTCGCTGTTCATCTCCGCGGAAAAGGCGGGGGTCGGCTCCGGGACGGAAGGGAAGACGCCGGGGAGGGGCCGGGCCCGCGCGCCGGGAGATTGATTTCAAGACAGGGAAAGGGCGATCGTTGACGAAAGAGGAACGGGTCCGTTACTACGATTCCGTGGCGGCCGAAAGGAAGAAATGGAGACGGAAGGGGGCATTCTACCACGGGGAACTGGAAAGGTATCTCCGGCTCGTGGTGCCTCCCGGCTCGTCGGTCATCGAGATCGGCTGCGGAACGGGGGAACTCCTGAACGCCCTCCGGCCGGCAAGGGGCCTTGGAATCGACATCAGTCCCGGGATGGTCGCCGAAGCCAGGAAAAACTTTCCCCATCTCCGGTTCGAGACGGGGGACCTGGAGGATCTCCGGATCGGCGAGACATTCCAGTACGTCATCCTGGTGGAGACCATCGGACACGTGGACGACATCCAGAGGGCCCTCCGGGAGCTGCACAAGGTCTGCGATCCCCGGACCCGGGTCATTCTCGTCTCTTACAATTACCTCTGGGAACCGGTCCTCAAGTTCGGCGAGGCCGTCGGGCTCCGCATGAAGCAGCCGCTCCAGCACTGGCTGCCCATGACGGACATGGCCAATCTCCTGTTCCTGGCGGATTTCGAGGTGGTCCGGCGGGAAAGCAAGATCCTCGCACCGGTCCGGGTGCCCTGCGTTTCCGCCTTCGCGAACCGCGTCCTGGCCAACCTCCCCCTCATCAGCCGCCTGTGCCTGAACGGAATCCTCATCGCCCGCCCCATGACCCCGAGGAAGGACCCCGGGCGGATCTCCACGTCCGTCATCGTGCCCTGCCGGAACGAAAAGGGGAACATTGCGCCGGCGGCGGCCAGGATTCCCGCCATGGGCTGCCGGACGGAAATCCTTTTCGTGGAGGGCCATTCCGGAGACGGCACCCTGGAGGAGTGCGAGCGGGTGCGGGACGCCCGTCCCGACCGGGAGATCCGCGTCTTCCGGCAGCCGGGGGAGGGAAAGGGGGACGCCGTTCGGGAGGGCTTTTCCAGGGCGACCGGTGACGTCCTCATGATCCTCGACGCCGATCTCACCGTCCCCCCGGAAGACCTCCCCAAGTTTTTCGAAGCCCTCTCGAAGGGGAAGGGGGAGTTCATCAACGGGTCCAGGCTGGTCTACCAGATGGAGGACAGGGCCATGCGTTTTCTGAACCTCCTGGGGAACAAGTTCTTCAGCATGGCCTTCGGCTACCTCCTGGAACAGCCGATCCGGGACACCCTGTGCGGGACCAAGGTGCTGTGGCGGGAGGACTATGAAAACATCGCCGCCGGAAGGTCCTACTTCGGGGAACTCGACCCCTTCGGGGATTTCGACCTCCTCTTCGGCGCCGCCCGGCTGAATCTCAAGATCGTCGAGATCCCAGTGAAATACCGGGAACGGACCTACGGGAGGACGCAGATCCAAAGATTCCGGCACGGGTGGCTTCTCCTGAAGATGACCTTCGTCGCCATGAGGAGGATCAAATTTTTGTGACGATTTTGACGTTCCGATTACATTTTTTTGACAGGAGGCCCGCAATCCGATAGGATGCCCCGAACCCGCCCGGGAGAAATTTTCGTTGAAAATCCCCGAAAGGCGGGCTTTTTCAACGATGGTGTCTGAAAAGCGAGACCCGCAAAGGGTTCTGAAGCCCAGGGGAGATCCGGAAACCCTGGAATTGACGCCGGTCCCCGGGGAAGCGGGCCGTCACGGAGATTTCTCCGGAATGCGGTATGTTTATTGCAATAACCTCATGCAGTAAGAGAAAAATTACACTCTTTCGAGGAGGAAACATGAAGAGGGTGGTCAAAAAGATCCCGATGTGGTCATTTATGGCCTTGGCGCTTGCCATTATCCTTACGCTGTCCATGGCAAAGCCGGCGGCCGCGGGGTGAGGCACGTGCTACTTTACGCTGGCCGTGACTGTCAGCCCGATTGCTATAGCAGGAAATGTGGAAGTTACCCCCGTAACGGAAAAACTGCAGAAGGTGACATGCTACAACGAGGAGAGTGGCTCGGTTGAAGGCAAATGCAACTACGTTACGGAAGGGAGTATCACCTATTATCTGACCGCCACCGCGAACGAGGGATACACGTTCTCACGATGGGAGGGAGAAGTCTCGAGCACCAACCAGACGGTTACCATCACGCTCCCGGCAACGGCGGACTCGACGACGAAAAACTTCAAGGCGATTTTTGTGCAAAGGACCCCGACGCCCCCCACTGCGAACGCCGGGGCCGACCAGATAGTCGAATCCGGCACTCTGGTCACCCTCGACGGATCGGGATCGTCCGACAGCGACGGGACCATCGTTTCGTACAGTTGGGAGCAGCTCTCGGGGACAGGAGTCGCCCTTTCCGACAACAACGCCCAGAAACCCACCTTCACGGCGCCCAATGTGGCGGCGGGTTCGACGGCGGCCCTGACCTTCCGTCTCCGCGTGTATGACGATGAGATGATGTCCGGAACGGACACCGTGACCATCACCGTGGGGTCGTCCAACGAGGCCCCCACTGCGAACGCCGGGGCGGACCAGTCGGTTCAGACGGGAACGACGGTCACCCTGAACGGGACCGGGTCGTCCGATCCCGAGGGAGGCGCGCTTACCTATGCCTGGACCCAGCTCTCCGGGACCGAGGTCACGTTGTCCGACCCGACTGCGTCGAGTCCCGCCTTCACCGCTCCCGATGAGGCGGGGACCCTCGTGTTCCAGCTCACTGTCACAGACAGTTACCAGGCTTCGGACACGGACACGGTCACGATCACCGTCTCGGTTCCGAGCGCATCGGCGGCGTACAGGCTCTACTACCCCCACGTGGTGAGCCAGCTTTCCGCCGGCGGCGACAAGGTCTGGGAGACGGACATCATCATCGTCTATACCGGCACGGAGGAATCCTTCACGGGGACCCTCCTGGCCTACGACGCCTCGGGCGCGGAAGTCGGCACGGCCGTCGGGGTGACCCTGGCCCCCCTGGGAAGGATCGTCTACCCGGTGGGTGCGACCTTCGAATCGCCGGAGACGATCCGGTACATCGTTCTCGAGTCGGAACAGGACGGCGCCGTGGGCTATGAGCTGCTCGGCGTGGACGGCCTGGCCCGGACGACCTTCGAGGCGTACCAGGTTTCCGGGGATGCGGAATACCAGCCCCCCATCGCCCAGAGCCGGGCTTCGTCCGCCCTTCCCTCTTCGTCGGGCGTGTTCATGACGCTGGACCAGGCGGGCTGGACCGGCATCGTCTTCGTGAATCCCGGCGACGCCGAGGTCACGATCGAACTCAAAGCCTACAATGACGAAGGCGAGGAGATCGCGACCGATTCCTTCGACCTGGCGGCGGGAGGCTATCGCTCCGGGTTCGCTTCCGGGTTCTTCCTGGAGAAAGAGGCCCTTGAAGGCGCCACCCACATCACCTATTCGGCGGGCGGCGACGTGATCGCCGTCCAGTTTACCGGCGACTTCAGCGGCGCCATGCTGGATTCGCTTCCCGGCGCCTGATCCGGTACCGTAACGATGAAGGGAAAGGCAGGGTTCCCAAAACCCTGCCTTTCCCTTTTTTTTATTTCATGGATCCTTCGGATTTCCGGAATCCTTTTGACGGTGAGCCGCCGCCGTGCTAAGAAGACAGCCTGAGTTCTGTCGGACTTGCGGGGTGGCGAACCGCCCCAGGGGGGCTTCCGTCAGGGCGTGACCGATTTCCTCGGGAGACGCTGATGACCGAATCGACAGGGAATGTGCGCATCGCCGTTCCCTCTCTCGCCGCCTTGCGATTTTTCGCCGCCGCCGTCATCGTCCTGCACCATTCGGGAGACGCTGATGACCGGATCAACAGGGAACGGGCGCATCGCCATTCCCTCTCTCACCGCCTTGCGATTTTTCGCCGCCGCCGTCATTGTCCTGCACCATTCGGTGGGGCATTTCGGCATCGGAACGGAAATCCAGAAATACATCAACACCGGCCAGCCGGTCTGTTTTTTCTTCCTTCTTTCCGGATTCATCCTCGCCTGCGTATACCCCTCCCTGGAGAGGGGACGGGACATCATGAAATTCATGGTATCCCGGCTTGCCCGGATCTGGCCGCTTCATATCCTGACATTTTTCGTGGTGGTCCTGTTCGCGCCGGGGGGGCGCCCCCCGATTTCCGTGGCCGCATCGAATTTCCTCATGGTTCACGGCTGGATACCGGTGAAGGAATACTTCTTCTCCGTCAACTGGCTTTCGTGGGCCGTGTCGGCCGAGTGGGCCCTGTATCTTTTTTTCCCCGTTCTCCTTTACCGGCTGAACCGCACCTGGCACGTCAAGCTCATCCTTTCCTTTTTTCTTGCCCTCCTTCTCATTGTCCTGTGCAGGGTCTACGATCTTCCCCCCCTGGGCGGGGAAGGGAAACCGGCCGCCCTGGGACTGGTGTACATCAGCCCCCTGGCGAGGCTCTTCGAGTTCACCCTGGGCATGTCCCTGGGGCTCCTGTATCTCCGGCGGAGGAGAACGGCGCCCGGGAATACGCGGCGGGGAACCCTCCTGGAAACCGGGGTCTGCCTGTTTGCGATCGCCGCGATCCTGGGCACCTATCCCATCCTGAAGACCCTTTACCCCCTTCTCGGTTACGGGGCGGCGAAATGGGTGGAATCCAGCGGATGGCCCTCCCTCTTCTACGCCCCCCTGATCCTGGTCATGGCCTTCGAAAGGGGGAGGATTTCGCACTGGCTGGGGAACGGAATTCTCGTGAAACTCGGAGAACTCAGCTTTTCGATTTATCTCCTTCATCAGATCGGGATCCGTTTTTATGTTTCCCGGTTCGGGACGGCGGCCGATCGCTTCGATGCCGCCGCGTACGGCATCTTCTGGGTTCTGCTCCTTCTTGCGGCATTTTTTGTGCAAGTCGCCGTGGAGAAGCCCTGCAGAAAAGCCATCATCCGATGGTTCGACCGTTTCCGGGGCGGGCAGGAAACGGTCCCCGTCCGGTGACGGGAGGAGGAAGGAACCCATCGTGAATTCGATCGCCGGCAGAATCGGTCTTTTCCTGTTCGTTTTTCTCATCCTCGGGGGAAACCTTGCGGGGTTCACCCTGCCGCCGAACGGGCTGGAGCTGGAGATACGATCGGACCATGCCGACACGTGCCAGGTGTTCTTCGATACCGGGTCCGGCTTTTCCGAAAGCGAATCGGCAAAAGCGGTGTTTCCGGGGGACGAAAAGTTCCGGAAACTCCGTTTCCCCTATCCCGGAGGCAGGGTCGATTTCATTCGGATCGATCCGGGTACCCGGAAGGGCCCGTATTTCATCCGATCCCTCAGGCTGGTCCGGCGGGTGCCGATCCATGCGTTCTCCCCGGAGGAAATCACCGGAAAAGCCTCCTTTCAGCAGATCCGGGATCTTCGATGGGAGGGAGGCGCCCTTCGCGTCGAAAGCACGGGCGACAACCCGGCATTCCGGTTTCCCGTAGATCATGAAGCCGTTCTCGCCGCATCGCGGAAGGCCGCGAGGATCTGGTGGAACCTTTGTCTCCTTCCGGTGTTCGTTCTCTTCCTTGCCCGGCGGCCGATCCTGTCCGTTGTGAAAAGATCGGGAGCCTCCGTCTTGCGACGATGGAAAACGATCCCTCTTTACAGGAAGACGGCGGCGGCGATCCTTCTCCTGTCCCCGCTTGCGCTTTTCGTGACCCTGCCCCTTCCCTTCAACGCCCTTGTCCTTACGGTGAAGGGGGGAGGGGAGGATCTTCTCCAGGTTTTTTACGACCGGGGGGAGGGATTCAATGAGAAGGATTCCTGCAAGTTCTACGTCAAAATGGACGAAACGCGGTTCAGGAAGCTCACCGTCCGGATTCCTTCCGGAACGGAGCGGATCCGGATCGATCCGGGGACTGCGTATCCTTCCTTCATGGAGTTCGGGCCCTTCGCCCTGAAATACGGGCTCCTCACCGTTCGTTCCTGGAAGCCCCGGGAGATCGTCCGGGACTTCGTGCCGATCCGTGACATCCGGTCTTTCCAGGTTCATGACGGGGCCCTTCGCATCGAGACTTCGGGAAACGATTCCGGCTTCATGACCGCCGACAAACTTTCCCGTCTGACGGAAGGAGGGATCGGAGGGTACGCCTTCGCGTTTTTCCTCCTCCTGGGGGCCGCTCTTTTTTCCCTCGATTTCCTGAAAAGAAGGCTTCGGCCTCTCCTCGGACCGTTGCGCCGGATCGGCCTTGTCTTTGTCCTGGTGCCCACGCCGCTACTGCTCTTCGTGAGTTCGGCCAATTCCCTCTATCTGGGCAATCAGGAGCTTCTGGGACACCGGCTCTGGGTCCTCTAGCCCTTCGCGGCGGCCTTCGCGGCGGCCTTTTGCGCCGGTGCCCTGATCCTGGCGCTTCATCTCCTCCGGGGGAACCGGCTGACCCGGATTCTCCTGTGGGCCTATTTCCTTCTCGGCCCCGCCTTTCTCGTGTTTCACGCCCTGAACGGGCCCTGTCCCTTCCTGGACACGATGCCCGGAACCCTCCTTCTTCTCGCCGTCTTCCTGGGCGCGGTTCCCTTTCTCCTCCGTTCCGTCGATCCCCGCCGGGTCTTTGTCTACTTCGCCTGCTTCGGCGCGCTCCTGGCCGTGTACGAGACGTTCACGTTCCTGACGTCCGCCTCGCTTCCGCCGGCGCCCGCCGGTTCCGGCGCACCCGTCCGCCAGGAGGCGGCGGCCCCCTCCGGGGGGGCGGCGCGACCGAACATCTACCATCTCGTTCTCGACGAGTTCCAGACGGACATGTTCGAAGCGGCCCTGACGGCCGAAGTCCGGGAGGCGCTTGCCGGATTCGTCTATTACCCGGCAAACGTCTCGAACTACGGGGGGACGGCGCTGTCCATTCCCTCCGTCTTTGCGGGGGGCCGGTTCGATCTCGGGAAGTCGCTGGACTATTACGAAAGGGCCTTCCGGAATGGGCCCTCCATGCTGATTCCCCTGAAAGACGCGGGCTACGAGCGCTACGGGTTCATGTTCATGGTCGACAAGTTCTACCCCCTGCCGCCGACCCTGTTCGATCACCTGACGGACCTGATGGACGAATCCCTTCTCGACAAGTACGGAAACGCGGGGGATACGTTCCGCACCCTCTGGGTGTACGCGAACCTCCCCGGGTTCCTCTCCCGGATGCTGATCTCCCCGGACGACCTCCAGGCCCTTCAGAACCAGCAGGGCATGCCCGGCCATTTCGAACTCATTTCCCTGCACACCTTCATGAACTTCATGGGGATCGAAAAATTCCTGCCGGACCGGAACCGGTACACCTTCATCCATGTCATGCTTCCCCATGCCCCGTACATCCTTTCCGCCGACTGTTCCTACTGCATCGGGAAAAAGGGGCTTCAGAGAACGTCTTCCGGTGAACAGGCCCGGTGCGCGATGAAGCTCGTCGGCGAGTTCCTCGGGACGCTGAAGGCGCTGGGCCGTTTCGACGACGCCATGATCGTCATTCACGCCGATCACGGAAGGAGGGAAAACCTCAAGGATATCGAATCCATGGAGCTGGCCCGGAACGCTTCGAGCGCCCTCCTTCTCGTGAAACCGGCGGGAAGGAGCGCAGGAACGCCGTTCGAAACGTCGGCCGCGGAAACCATGCTTCTGGACGTACCGGCGACGATTCTCCGGGGCGCCGGCATCCCGCTTGCGCCGTCGTTCGAGGGCCGATCCCTTCTTGATTCCCGGTCCTTTACGGAAAACAGGACGAGAACGTTCATGATCTACGATAACAAGGAATTCGTCTGTTACAGGATCGAGAATGGACGGCTGGTACGGGACGCCGTGGTTTCCCGCTGAGGCCCGGCCGGGGCGGCGGCTCCCCCGTTCCGGCGGCCGGGAAAGGACGGTTCCATTGAAATTAGGGCTTTGCTTTCAGGCAAAAAATTGGTAAACCGGGCCTTATACTTCAGCGGCCTGTTCCCGGTTTTCGCCGGGGAAGGGGGCAGGTCCTCTTCGCGCAAATCCACCATGGGAGGAAGGAAAGATGTGGAAAAGAAGGATTCTTGGAATAACCGTCTTCGGACTTCTTTCCCCGCTCTTTCCGGGGGTCGCCTTTGCCTATCTCGATCCCGGAACGGGGAGCATGATCATCCAGGGCGTCCTGGCCGCCGTGGCTGCCGTGGGGGTTTCCCTGGGGGTCTTCTGGAAGAGGCTGAAAACCCTTTTCGGAGCGAAAAAGAGCGGGCCGGCGGAGCGCGATGGGGATGAAAACTGATTCCGGTTCCTTCCGCGACCCCTCGGGAACCGTTTTCACGAGGAACGGGGAGGTCCTCCGGGCCGTGTTCGCGCCCGGCGCGGAAAGCTACGCCAGGGCGAAGGAAAAGGGGATCTTCGAACGCCTGTCACGAAAAGGGCTCCTGGTTCCACATGTGGAAATCGAACCCGGCGGCGAAGGCGTTCCCGAGGGAACCGTTTTCTGCCTGGCCCATCCCAGGCTTCCCATGGTGAGCTACCCCTGGGAATGGACCTTCTCCATGCTGAAGGATGCGGCCCTGCTCCACATCGACCTCATGGAGGAACTCCTCCCCCTGGGATTCTGGCTGAGGGACGCCAGCGCGTTCAACGTCCAGTTCGACGGCAAAAAGGTCCTGCTCATCGACACCCTGTCCCTTGGAGAGCGGGTTCCGGACAGTCCCTGGGTGGCTTACCGCCAGTTCTGTTCCCATTTTCTCGCTCCCCTCGCCCTCGCGGCGTACCGGGACGTCCGGACGCTGGCCCTCTGGCGGAATTACATCGACGGGTATCCCCTGGACCTGGCCGTCCGGATGCTTCCCTGGAAGGCCCGGTACCGGCCGGGGTTGTGGATGCACCTGACCCTGCACGCCTCTTTCCAGAAAAAGGCCGACCGGAAGGAGGACCTCGGGGGGGCGGAGGCGGTGAAAACGCCGAAGGTGAGCGACCAGGGCCTGACGGGGCTCGTCCGCTCCCTGAGAAGAACCGTGGAGAAGCTCCGGTGGCGTGAAGGGGAAAGTCTCTGGAAGGCCTACGGGGAGATCCGGACTTACAGCTCGGAGGACGTGGGGGACAAGGCAACGTTCGTGTCCGGGGCCCTCGATGCCGTGAAACCCGAAACGGTCTGGGACCTCGGGGCGAACACCGGGGAATTTTCGGAGCTGGCGGCCTCACGGGGGGCTTTCGTCGCCGCGGTCGACAGCGACGCCGCCTGCACGGAATTCATGTACGGGAAGCTGACGGGAGAGAAGGGGCTGCCCGTCCTGCCCCTGACGATGGATCTTGCCAATCCCTCCCCCGGACTGGGCTGGGAGGGTTCGGAGCGGCCCGGCCTCGCGGACCGGGGACCGGCGGATCTTGTCCTCGCCCTCGCCCTGCTTCACCACCTCGTCCTGACGGGTTCCATCCCCCTCGAAAGGATCGCCCGCTGGCTCGCGCGGATCTCCCGGCACCTGGTCGTCGAGTTCGTGCCGCCGGAAGATCCCATGGTGAAAAAACTGCTCCGGAACCGGAAGGACGGCCACCTGCCCTATGACGGAGAGACGTTTCGGGGGGCGTTTGGCCGGCTGTTCACGTTTCTCGGGGAGAAGGCGCTGCCCAACGGCCGCAGCCTCTTCCTCTGCCGGAAAAAATGACGGCTTCGCAAAAGGCTTCCATGCCGCGTCGCGCTTCATCCCCCGTTCCCGCGGCGTACGCTCCGTGCGCCCCGGTCCCCGGGATGGGGCCGCCGCGCCACCGGGACCTTTTCCCCTGCCGTTCGAAAATGCGTCATCCCGGCGTCTTGCGCGTTCGGGAGGAATGACTTCCGCCTTGGAAGGACGTCCGGAGACTCCATGGATTCTCCATCCGTGTCGGTGATCGTCACAAACTGGAACGGGAAGCACCTGCTTCCCCTGTGCCTGGAGAGCCTCCGGGGCCAGCGGTTCCGGTCCTTTCGGACGCTCCTCGTGGACAACGGTTCCACCGACGGTTCCGTCGATTTCGTCCGGCGCCGGTATCCCGAGGTCGCGGTGATTCCCCTGCCCCGCAACACCGGGTTCGCCGTGGCCAACAACCGGGCTCTCGAGACCGTCTCGACGCCCTATGCGGCGCTCCTGAACAACGACGCCGAGGCGGACCCCCTCTGGCTTCTGAGCCTTGTGGATGCTCTGGAGCGCCATCCCCCGGCGGGATTCGCCGCTTCGAAAATGGTTTTCCTGGACAGGCCGGCCACGGTGGACCGCGCCGGAGACGGGTACACCGTTGCGGGAGCGGCCGTACTCCGGGGAAGGGGCGCGCCGTCGAATGCCTATTCCCGGGAGGAGTGGGTCTTCGGGGCCTGCGCCGGCGCGGCGTTGTACCGCATGTCCATGCTCCGGGAGATCGGATTTTTCGACGAGGACTTCTTTATCCTCTGCGAAGACGTGGACCTGAGCTTCCGGGCCCAGCTTCGGGGATACCGGTGCATCTTCGTGCCCGGTGCGGTGGTACGCCACGGGTGGGCCTCCACCATCGGCCGGGATTCGCCTCCGTCGGTCTTTTACGGCCACCGGAATGTGGAATGGGTGTACGTGAAAAACATGCCGTCCCGGTTGATATTTCGTACTATCCTTCCACACGTGATCTATGATATAGCAGCCTTTCTGTATTTTCTGATTCGCGGCCGTGGAGGGGTTTTTGCAAAAGCCAAGATGGAAGCCCTCGGGGGACTGGGGAAGATGTGGGCGAAACGGCGGAGAATTCAGCGGTTGAGATCGGTTCCGGAGGGCGATCTTTGGAAAAGCATGGACAGGGAGATGTTCTGGAAAAGACGGATCGCCGCGGGAAGACCGGAAAAACGCGGAACCGGCGCGGAGGGGGAGGCTTGAACGTCATGGCGGACCCTTCGGCGAAAAAAACGAACGGAACCTTCCCCCCGGTCGATGTAGTCATCGTGAATTACAACAGCACCGATTACCTTCTTTCCTGCATCCGGTCGATCTACCGGGTGAACAACGGGAATTCCCTCAACATTTACGTGGAGGACAACGGGTCCGTCGACGGCGTCGAACGGGTGTCCCGGGAATGGGGGGACGTGAACCTCTCCATCAAGGAATCCAACGAGGGCTATTCCCGTTCCGTCAACGACGGGCTGAAAAAAAGCCGGGCCCCCTATGTCGTTCTGCTGAACCCGGACACGGTCCTCAATCCCGGCTTCTTCGGAAAGGTGATTCGCTGCATGGAGGAGGACCCGGCCATCGGGGTTCTCGGGCCCAGGATCCTGAATCCCGACGGGACGATCCAGGGGTCGGCAAGGTCGTTTCCCACGGCGCTGACGGCCCTTTTCGGCCGGAATTCCCTTCTGACCCGCTGGTTTCCGGACAATCCCATTTCCCGGAGGAACATGCTTCACTTCCGCTCGGACGGGAAGACCCCCATGGCGGTCGACTGGGTGTCCGGGGCCTGCATGGTCGTCCGGAAGGAGGCGCTGGAGCGGGTCGGCGTTCTGGACGAGCGTTTTTTCATGTACTGGGAAGATGTGGACCTCTGCAGGAGGATGGGAGACGGTGGATGGAAGGTCGTCTATTATCCCGAGCCCGCCGTGGTGCATCATGTGGGCGGAAGCAGCGGGAAACTTCTTTTCCGTTCCGTCTATGAATTCCACAAGAGCTGTTACCGCCTGGTCATGAAGAACTCCCGAATTCCCGAAGGAATCCTGGCTCCCGTACTGCTCTCCCTTCTTGCGGCCCGGCTTGGCGCGGTGCTCCTGTACCACGCCGTCATGAACAGGAAATAACCCTTCACGGACGGCCCATGCGAATCCTCATCACCGGCGGCAGCGGATTCATCGGAAGCCTTCTCTGCAGGACCCTCTCCCCCCGTTTCGAAGTGACGGGCACCTTCCTCCGCCATGCGCCGGGAGGGCCGCCGCCCGTCCGCTGGAGGCGTCTCGACGTGCTCGACCCGGCCTCCGTGGAACGTCTTTTCCGGGAAGTCGCTCCCGATGCCGTCATCCACTGCGCCGGGGTGAAGCGGGTGCCCCTGTTCGGAAAGAACCGGGACCTCCCCCGCCGGGTGAACGGAGGGGCGACGGAACTCCTGGGGTTCCAGGCGGGCCGTTTCAATCCGCGGTGCCTGTTCGTCTACCTTTCATCGGTTTCCGTGTACGGCCCGGGACACCCGGAGAGGTCCCTGAGGGAGGAGGACCCCTGCCGTCCCGCCGGAATGAGCGGAACGAGCAAACTCGAGGGCGAAAGAAGTCTCCGCTCCCTCGTCGAGCGCGGGATGCTTCAGAATGTTCTGGTCCTCAGGCTCGCTCCCTGCTATGACAGAACCTGGACACGGAACCTGGAACGGAGGATTCTTCTTCCCGGCGGCTTCTCCTATGTCCGCTACGGTTCGGGGGAACAGAGGATGTCCGCCCTGTCCAGGGACAACGTGGCCGACTGGATGGAGTTCGTCCTCTCCGGGAGGGACCGGTTCGGGGGGTTCCAGGTGTACAACCTCTGTGACGAGAGGCCCTATTCGTTCAACGAGATGATCCGGATTTTCAGGGAATCGGGCCGGAAGACCCCTTGCCCCGACCTTTCCGTACCCCCGGGGCTGCTCCGCCGGTTTTACGCCCTGGCGAAGGCCTGGCCGCGGGAAGGCCGGGTTTCGCTGCGTTCATACGCGGAAAAAATCTGCCGGGACATGGTGTATGCCGGTGAAAAGATGCTCGGAACGGGGTTCCGTCCCGTGCACAGCCTGGAAACGGTGCTTCGATAAGCCATGACCGAAATCGCCCTGTACCTTCTGTGCATCACCCTGAGTTCCATGGGGGGGCTCCTGGTCATGCGGTTCGCCCGGAACGGGCGCATGGTGGACATTCCCGGGGAAAGAAGTTCCCACAAGGAGCCCGTGCCCACCGGCGGGGGCATCGGAATCCTCACGGCGTTCCTTTTTTCCGCGGTCCTTCTCCGGTTTCCCCCCGGCCTGTGGTTCCCCCCGGCGATTCTGGCCCTGGTCAGCCTGTACGGGGACTGGTTCCGGCTCACCCCGCTCTTTCGCCTGGCCATCCAGTTCCTGGCGGTCATCATCTTTCTCTTTTCCCTCTATCCCCTCGTGGGCGCGGGTTCCGGTCCGTTGCTTCTCCCGCTCCTGGCGGTCTTCTTCGCCGTATACATCGTGGGGACGGCCAATTTTTTCAATTTCATGGACGGAATCGACGGCATGCTGGTCACAAGCGGCGTGATCGCATTCGGATTCCTCGCCGTTTTCATCGTCGCCGAGAGCCGCGGCATTCTTTTTCTGAAGCTGTCCCTCTCCATGGCGGCGGCGTGCCTGGGATTCCTCCCCCTCAATTTCCCGAGGGCCAAGGTGTTTCCCGGGGACGTGGGAAGCATTCTCATCGGATTTCTTTACGGCGGCCTGGTGGTGATTCTTTCGAAAACCCTCCTCGACTTCGTCGTTCTTGCAGGCTTCGCCGGCCTCCTTTATGCCGACGTGCTGACGACCCTTTTCATCCGATGGAAGGACAGGGAAAACCTGCTGCTCGCCCACCGGCGACACCTGTACCAGATCCTGGCGAACGAGAACGGCATGTCCCACTGGAAGGTCACCCTTCTGTACGGTGTGGTGCAGCTCGTACTGGGGGCGGTTCTTTTCGTGCTGAAGCCCTGCGGGCTCGTTCCGGTGGTGATTTTTCTCGCATTGTTTTTCATCGCTTTCGTAGCGTTCAGCCTTCGCCAGAGGAGAAAATCCGTGGCGGCGGCGGAGGCGTGACGGAATGCCGCGGTTCCCTCGGGGGCTGTAGCCCGGCCCTTCAGGGCCGGTTTCAAGGTGTTGCCGTGATTCTGTCGGGGGCTGTAGTCCGACCCTTCAGGGTCGGTTTCAGATGAATCGTGATTGAAGCGCAAAATAAGGACTGTGTCATGGATATTCCCGGAATCGCCGTCATCGGTGCCGGATACTGGGGGAAAAACCTGGTCCGGAATTTTTACGAACTGAATGCCCTGAAGGTCGTGTGCGACAAGAACGAGGCCGTTCTCGCGAGCATGGAGGCCGCCTTCCCAGGGATGGAACGGGCCTTCGCGGTAAGCGACATCCTCTCCCGGGACGATGTTGAGGCCGTCGTCGTGGCGACCCCGGCGGAAACCCACTATACGGTCGTCCGGGAGGTCCTCCTGGCGGGAAAGCATGTTTTCGTGGAGAAGCCCCTGGTCCTCAGGGAAGAGGAGGCGCTCGACCTCATCGATCTGGCGGAGACGGGCGGCCGCATCCTCATGGTGGGCCATCTTCTCCAGTACCACCCGGCATTCATCCGCCTCAAGGAACTCGTCCGGTCGGGCGACCTGGGAAGGGTGAACTACATCTATTCGAACCGGCTGAACCTCGGGAAGATCCGGAGAGAGGAAAACGCCCTGTGGTCCTTTGCGCCCCACGACATTTCCATGATCCTCGGCCTTGCAGGGGAGGAGGTGGAAAGCGTGTCCGCCACGGGGGGAAATTACCTCCATCAGAAAATCGCCGACGTGACCATGACCCATCTGCACTTTCCGTCGGGTCTCCGGGCGCACATCTTCGTGTCCTGGCTCCATCCCTTCAAGGAACAGAAGCTCGTCGTCGTCGGGGACCGGAAGATGGCCGTGTTCGACGACACCCGGCCGTGGCCGGAAAAGCTCCTTCTCTATCCTCACGAGATCAAGTGGCGAAACCAGGTCCCCGTCGCATCGAAGGCGGAGCCCGAACGGGTCGCCGTCGGGGAGGAGGAACCGCTGAAACGGGAGTGCCTCCAGTTCCTGGAAAGCGTTCGGACGGGAAAGCCGCCCGTGACGGACGGAAAGGAGGGGCTGCGGGTTTTACGGATCCTGAACGCCTCCCAGCGGTCCCTGGACGGCGGGGGCCGGGAGGTCTCCTTCCGCCGGGGCGGGGACCGGCCTCTTGCCGAGGGCTTCATTCATCCGACGGCGGTCGTCGAGGAGGGTGCCGTCGTCGGAAACCGGACCCGGATCTGGCATTTTTCCCACATTCTGCCGGGTTCGCGGATCGGAGAGAACTGCAACATCGGCCAGAACGTGGTCATCGGCCCGGACGTCGCCATCGGCCCCGGGTGCAAGATCCAGAACAACGTGAGCGTCTACAAGGGTGTCACCCTGGAGGACGGCGTGTTCTGCGGTCCGTCCATGGTGTTCACGAACGTGATCAACCCCCGTGCCGGAATTTCCAGGATGGACGAGATGAAGACGACGCTGGTGAAAAAGGGGGCCACCATCGGGGCCAACGCCACCATCGTCTGCGGCGTCACCATCGGGAGATACTCCTTCGTGGGCGCCGGGGCCGTTGTGACGGGGAACGTCCCCGATCACGGGCTGGTCGTGGGAAATCCGGCCAGGCGGAAAGGCTGGGTCTGCCGCTGCGGGACGACCCTGAACGAACATCTCGGCTGCCCGGCCTGCGGCCTGAGCTACAGGAAAGGAGCAGGCGGCCTGGATTCGGCCGATGAAACGTGACGGCTCGGCATGTTCCCGTGCCGCGACGTCCCTTGCCCCCGCGGCGCACCCCTCGTGCGCCCCGGTTTCCGGGACGGGGGCGCCCGGCCTGCGGTTTTTTGTGCAATGCCGCTCGGAGAAGCGTTTTTGAGACTTCCTGCGAGTTCATGAAGGATGAGACTTTTTTCCTCAGAATTCGTCCGCAACGTGCTGACCCTGGTCACGGGGAATTCCATCGCCCAGGTCATCCCCCTTGCGGCGGAACCCTTCCTGACCCGGCTCTTCCGGCCGGAGGAGTTCGGGGTCCTCGCGCTGTTCATTTCCATCAGCACCCTGTTTGCGGTCGTCGCCACGGGAAGGTACGAGATGGCCATCATGCTGCCTCTCCGGGAAGAGGATGCGGCCCCCGTTTTCTGGGTTTCCATTGCCGCTTCGGTTCTCGTCGCCCTCCTTTCGCTCCTTCTCATGGTCTGGCTGAACGGACCGATCTGCCGTTTCCTGGAGAGCCCCGGCCTTTCCCCCTGGCTCTGGTTCGTCCCCCTGGTGGTCCTGTCCTACGGGGTTTACCAGAGCCTTCACTACTGGGCGGCCCGGCAAAAGAAATTCCTCCGGATCTCCGGGTCCCGGGTGACCCAGAGCCTCTCCAATGCCGGTCTCGGGATCGCCGCCGGTTTCGGGGGCCTGGGGACGGCGGGGCTGGTCCTGGCCCAGGTGGCGGGACAGGCGCTCGCCGCGGTGCATCTGGGGATTGCCGGCTTCTTCGGGGGGAATGCCCCCCCGCTTCCCGCGCGGTTCCGGGAGATGGTGCGGGCGGCCCGGACGTACCGCGAGTTCCCCCAGGTGAACACCTGGTTCATCCTTGCGGACACGGCCCAGTACAGCGGGATCAGCTTCCTCATCGCCCTCTATTTCAACGAGGCCTCCCTGGGCTTCTATTCCAGGACGTTCCGGATCCTGACGGTGCCCCTGTCGTTCATCGGGAGCGCCTTGTCCCACGTTTTTTACCAGAAGGCCGCCGAGATCCTGGCCGGGAAGGGGGACCTGAGGGCGTTTTCCGTGAAGACGCTGCGCGGTTCGATGGCCGTGGCCCTGCCCATTTTCCTTGTCCTCATGCTGTGGGGGCCCGATCTTTTCGCCTTTCTTTTCGGCGACCCGTGGCGGGAGGCCGGGGAGTACGCCCGGATCCTGTCCCCTTGGATTTTCGTGCGGTTCGCCTTTGCGCCCCTGTCCCAGCTTCCGCTTCTGGTGAACCGGCAGAAGGAACTTCTTTTCCTGAACGTTCTCGGGCTTGCCCTGGTCCTCGGTGCGCTCGCCGCCGGAGGCGCATGGACGGGCAACGTGCGGTGGAGTCTCCTGCTTCTCTCCCTGGGCCAGGTCGTCTTTCTCGTGGGAATGATTTTCTGGGCCATCGGAATTCTCCCGGCGGGGCGGCAGGGCGCGGAACCCGGCGGGGAAAACGGGAAGGCGGTGTGACGGGATGTCGCTGAACGATACGGGGCGGATCTGGGTCCGCAGGCTGAAAAACGGATTGAAAAGGCTTTCCCTGAAGCCGGTCATGCTGTACGGCTACCGCCGGCACGACGGGAGATACCTTCCCCACACCCGCATCAGCACGAGCGCCCACATCGGGAACCGGAGCCGCTTTTTCGTGGAGGACCACGTGTACATCGGCCACTTCAACGTGATCGACACCCACCGGCCGGTCCGCATCGGCGAGGGCTGCCAGATCACCAACTTCGTGACCATTCTCACCCATTCGAGCCATGTGGCCATCCGGCTTTACGGGAGCGCCTACGCCGGGGAGCCGGAGCCCGTGGGTTACGGGGAAGGGGAGGTGCACATCGGGCCTTACACGTTCATCGGCCCCTTTTCGGTGATCATGCCCGGCAGCAGGATCGGGAAAGGGTGCATCGTTTCGGCCCACAGCTACGTGGACGGGGAGATTCCCGATTTCGCCGTCGTCCGGGGGGCCCCCGCCGGGATCGCCGGCGACACGCGGGATCTGGACCGGCCCTTCCTGGAGCGTTACCCCGAACTGAGGGATCATTATGAGAAGTGGCGATAAATATCTCCTTTTCGGGGACGGGGAAAGCCCCCACCTCCTGAAATGGGCAAGGGAACTGACCCGCCATTTCCAGGTCCACCTGGTGTCCTCCCGGGGGGTCTGCGGGGACCTTCGCCGCCTGATCCCCGGGGAACGGGTGGACGCCCTCGGCCTGCGGGTCCGGGAGGAAGGGGGAAATTTCCGCATCCTTCTTTCGCTGCCCCGGCTTCGGAGCATCCTGAAACGGGTGAACCCCCGCTTCGTCAACGCCCACTACCTGACGAGCCACGGGCTTCTCGCGGCGATTCTGAAAAAGGGGTCCTTCCGCCGTCCATTCACCCTCATCCAGTCGACCTGGGGAACGGACATCCTGGTGACGCCCTTCCGGAACGGCGCCTACCGGCTCGCCGCGAGGTTCGCCCTCGACCAGGCCGATCTCGTCACCTCCGACTCGGAATTCATGTCCCGGACCATCGGAAGGCTCACCGACCGGCCCGTCGTCACCTTCCCCTTCGGGCCGGAAGCGATCCCCCCTCTCGATCCGAAAGGGAAGAACCCCGGTCTTTTCTATTCCAACCGCGCCCTTTCGGAGAATTCCAACATCCCGGAGATCATCCGCTTCTTCGGAAGGATCGCCCGGGAGCGGACGGAGGCCGCCCTTGTCGTGGCCAACGACGGAAACAGGAGGAAGGCGCTCGAGGAGATGGTCCGCGCAGCCGGCCTGGAAAGCCGGGTCCGGTTCGTGGGATACCTCTCCCGGGAGGAGCAGGAGCGGATGTACGGGCAGGCCAGGTTCTACCTTTCCCTGCCGGTGTCGGACGCCACGTCCGTCTCCCTCCTGGAGGCCATGGCCCACGGGTGCATCCCCATCGTCTCCGACATCCCCGCCAACCGGGAGTGGGTGCGCCACGGGGAAAACGGCCTTCTGTACCGGGAAGGGCTTCCCCTTGCCGAGATCGAGGCCATGGACCGGAAGTGGGAGGCCGTGGCCGGCGAAAACCGGCGGATCGTCTCCGAAAGGGCCCTCTTCCCGGAGCGGATGCGGTCGGTGCTCGTTCCCCGGCTCCTCGGGCGGGACGCGCCCCGCCGGGAGACACGGCCATGAACATCCTCCTCATCAACCACTACGCGGGGTCTCCCGCCATGGGCATGGAGTTCAGGCCTTATTACATGGCCCGGGAGTGGGTCCGGGGGGGGCACGACGTGACCATCGCCGCCGCGTCCTTCTCCCACCTGAGGACGGTGAACCCCGGCGGGACCTCCGCCATGGAGGAGGAGTGGCTGGACGGGATCCGCTACCTGTGGTTCCGGACCCCTTCGTACGGCGGGAACGATCTTCGGCGGGTGCGGAACATGGCGGCCTTCGTTTCCAGCCTGCTGCTCCATCACCGGGAGATCCTCCGGCGGGCCAGGCCCGGGGCGGTCATCGCCTCCTCCACCTATCCCCTGGACATCTTCCCCGCCTGGCTCATCGCCCGCAGGGCGGGGGCGAAGCTCGTTTTCGAAGTCCACGACCTGTGGCCCCTGTCCCCGGTGGAACTGGGGGGGATGTCGCCCTTTCATCCCTTCATCCTGGTCCTGCAGGGAGCGGAAAATTTCGCCTACAGGGCGTCGGAGCGTGTGGTCTCCATGCTGCCCGAGGCCCGGGGGCACATGGAACGCCACGGGATGGAAAGCGGGAAATTCGTTTACATCCCCAACGGGATCGACCTGGGAGACTGGCGGGGCGATCCCGAGAAGATCCCGGGGGATCACGAAAAGGCCCTTTCGCGGATGCGGGGAGAAGGAGGGCTGATCGTCGGGTATGCGGGGGCCCACGGGCTGGCGAACGATCTGGACGCCCTGCTCGACGGGGCGGAGATCCTGAAGAAGGATAACCTGTGGTTCGTCCTGGTGGGCCAGGGCCCGGAAAAGGAGAAACTCCGGGAAAGGTGCCGTTCCCGCGGACTCGACCGCGTCGTCTTTCTTCCGCCGGTGTCCCGCAAGGCCATTCCCGATCTTCTTGCCCGGATGGACGTCCTGTATCTCGGCCTCAGGAGGGAACCCCTCTTCCGCTTCGGCGTCAGCCCGAACAAGCTCATGGACTACATGATGTCGGGAAAGCCCGTCGTCCAGGCCATCGAGGCGGGGAATGACCTGGTACGGGACAGCGGATGCGGATTCACCGTTCCGCCGGGCGACGCCCGGGCCCTCGCCGGGGCGCTTCGGGCCATGGCCGCCCTGCCGCCCGGGGAGCGGGAACGAATGGGGGGCAGGGGCAGGGACTACGTGATGGCCCGCCACCATTACGGGATTCTGGGGGAGGCGTTTCTCAGTGCCCTCCGGCCGGACGGCGTGGACGGGCACCCGGTTTCGTGAAGCCTCGCCGGGGCCCTGGGGCCGCCGGCGGGGGAAGGGGGCATCTTTCTGATTTCGGTGCGTTCGGGGAACGGATTCCCCGGATGCCGTTTGTTTCGCAGCAAGAAAAGCGTCTCAAGGGAGGAAGGACATGCGGAAGGAGTTTCTCTCCTTCTCACCCCCTCTGATCGGGGAGGAGGAAATCCAGGAAGTGGTCGATACCCTTCGATCGGACTGGATCACCACGGGACCGAAAACGAAACGTTTCGAGGAGGCGTTCGCCCGGTTCGTCGGCGCACCGGGGGCCCTGGGCCTGAATTCCTGCACCGCGGGCCTGCACACGGCCCTGGTGACCGCCGGAATCGGGCCGGGGGACGAAGTGGTGACGACCACCCTCACCTTCGCCGCCACGGTGAACGTGATCGAGCAGGTGGGGGCGCGGCCGGTCCTGGTGGACGTGGAACCGGACACCCTCAACATGGATCCCCGAAAGGTGGAGGCGTGCCTGTCCGGAAAGACGAAGGCGATCATTCCCGTCCATTACGCCGGCCACCCCGTGGAGATGGACGGGATCCTCGAGATTGCCCGGTCACGCCGGCTCCTCGTCGTCGAGGACGCCGCCCATGCCCTTCCGGCCCGGTACCGGGGGCGTTTCGTCGGGTCCGGGAGCAATCCCGCGTCGTTCAGCTTCTACGCCACGAAAAATCTCACCACCGGGGAGGGGGGCATGCTCACCGCGGACCCGTCGTTCCTGGAACGGGCCAGGATCGTGAGCCTCCACGGCATGAGCCGGGACGCCTGGAAGCGGTACGACAAGGCCGGCGGCTGGTTTTACGAGGTGGTCCTGCCGGGGTTCAAGTACAACATGACGGACATCCAGGCGAGCCTCGGCCTGCATCAGTTGAAGAAGCTCGAAGCGTTCCAGAAGCGGAGGCGGCGGCTGGTGGAAATGTACCAGGAAGCCTTCCGTGGGGAGGAAGCGCTGGAGATTCCCGTGGAGAAGGCCCACGTGGAGCACGCGTGGTATCTCTACGTGCTCCGGATCGTTCCGGAAACCCTGACCATCCACCGCGACCGGTTCATCGAGGAGTTGAAGGAGAGGAAAATCGGCACTTCCGTGCACTTCATCCCCATTCATTTCCATCCCTATTACCGGGACAAGTACGGGTACGGGAAGAGGGATTTCCCCGTGGCCCGCGGGAACTACGAACGGATGATGAGCCTTCCCCTCAATCTCCGCATGACCGACGGGGACGTGGCGGACGTCGTGGAGGCGGTCCTGGAGGTGGTCCGGAAGTTCCGGCGGTGACGGCGGGATGAAGAAACGGGTGTTCGACCTTTTCCTTGCCCTGTCGGGCATGCTGCTCCTGGCCCCCCTGTTCCATCTCGTGGGGCTGTGGATCAGGGTCTGCGACGGAAGCCCCGTTTTCTTCCGCCAGGAACGGGTCGGCCGGGGAGGCGTTCCCTTCCGCATGTGGAAATATCGGACCATGGTCCCCGGCGGGGAAACCCGGGGGGGGCTCCTCACCGTGGGCGACGATGCCAGGATCACGGCGGCGGGGAGGATCCTCAGAAGATACAAGATCGACGAGCTGCCCCAGCTCTTCAACGTGCTCGGCGGGACCATGAGTTTCGTGGGACCCCGGCCCGAGGTGCCCCGTTACGTGGCGCTGTACACACCGGAGCAGAGAAGGGTCCTGGAAATGATGCCGGGAATCACCGACCCCGCTTCGATCCGTTTCCGCCGCGAGTCGGAACTCCTGGCGGATGCCGATGATCCCGAGGACTATTATGTCCGGGTCCTGCTCCCGGAGAAGATCCGGCTGAACCTGGAATACGGCCGCCGGGCCACCCTTTCCGGAGATCTTCGGATCATTCTTTGCACCCTGTTCCCGGGCCTGTTGCCGGGAACCCCGTGAAGCCATGAACAGGATTTATCCGAAATTCCGTCCCATCCTGCCGATGGCGGTGGACTTCCTTCTCGTCGCCGCCGCCTATCTCCTGGCCCATGCCCTGCGGTTCGAGGGCAATCCGCCTCCCCAGGAGTGGGACAACATCTGGAGAACGCTCCCCTTCGTCATCCCCCTGAAACTGGTTTGGTTCCACGTCTTCGGCCTCTACCGGGGAATGTGGCGGTACACGAGCCTCCTCGATCTGGCCAAGGTGCTCCGGGCGGTGGCGGCGTCCTCCGTCTCCATCGTTCTCGTCATCCTGTTCACGTGGCATTTCAAAGGCTTTTCCCGGTCCGTCCCCGTTATCGACCTGGTCCTCACCTTTCTTTTCATCGGCGGGGTCCGGGTGGCGAGCCGGCTCATCTTCGCGGGAAATCTCACGACCTTCTGGAACTGGAGGGGGACCCGGGGAAGACCCTTCAAGAACCTCCTCATCGTCGGCGCCGGGGCGGCGGGGGAGAAGGTCCTCCGCGAGCTCCTCGAAAACAGGGACCTCCTGCTCCACCCCGTGGGCTTCCTCGACGACGATCCGAAGAAGCGGGGACGGTCCATCCACGGCGTTCCCGTTCTCGGGACGATGGACGACATCACCGCCATCCCCGTTCCTTACGATGAGATCCTCATCGCCGTACCCTCCGCCAGGGGGGAGGAAATGCGGCGGATCGTCGCGGCCTGCGAGGGGACGGGGCGCCGCTACCGGACCATGCCCGGCCTGGGGGAGCTCATCGACGGCCGCGTTTCCGTCCGGGCGGTCCGCGACGTGACCCTGGCGGACCTCCTCGGGCGGGAGGAAGTGCACCTGGACCGGGAGATCATCGAAAAAACCCTGAAGGGAAAGCGGATTCTCGTGACCGGGGCGGGGGGGTCCATCGGGAGCGAACTGGTCCGGCAGATCGGGAGGTTCGAACCGGAATGCCTGTCGCTGGTCGAGTTCAGCGAGTACCATCTCTTCCAGATCGAAACGGAGCTTCGTCAGAAGAACGGCGCCCTCCCCCTCCGGAGCGACCTCGTGGACATCCGGAACCGTTCCGCCCTGGAGCGGGTGTTCCGCGATTTCCGGCCCCAGGTGGTGTTCCACGCCGCCGCCTACAAGCACGTCCCTCTTCAGGAGCTCCAACCCTGGGAGGCCGTCTGCAACAACGTCCTGGGCAGCCGGAACGTCATGGAGATCTCCCTCGATGCGGGGGTGGAACGGTTCGTCCTCGTCTCGACGGACAAGGCCGTCCGGCCGAGCAGCGTCATGGGGGCGACCAAGCGGGTGGCGGAACTTCTCGTCGAATCCATGAACGGCCTCGGCGCGACCCGGTTCCTGGCCGTCCGTTTCGGAAACGTTCTCGGGAGTTCCGGTTCCGTTGTTCCCCTCTTCCAGCACCAGATCGAGCAGCGGCTTCCCATCACGGTGACCCATCCCGAAATGACCCGCTTCTTCATGACCATCCCCGAGGCGGCCCAGCTCATCCTCCAGGCGGGGGCCATGGGGGAGGGCGGGGAGATCTTCATCCTCGACATGGGAAGACCGGTCCGGATCGTGGACATGGCGAAGGATCTGATCCGCCTGAGCGGGCTGGAGCCGGAACGGGACATCCCCATCCGGTTCATCGGCCTTCGGCCCGGGGAGAAGATCCACGAGGAGCTGATCACCGACGGGGAGGGGATCGTGCCCACGGCCCATGAGAAGATCCTCGTTCTCCGGGGGACGCCGGGGAACCGGGAACGCCTCCGGGCCGGGGTGGAAGCCCTCCTGGCCGCCGCCGGCACGGGCGACGGGGAAGGGGTCCGGAAGGCGCTTCGGGACCTTCTCCCGGAGTACCGGCCTTCCGTGGAGGGGACGGCGTCGTGAGACGGCCCCGGAAACCGGCGGCAGGCCGTTCCCGGAGTCGGGCGGGACGGGATCCCCTTCGGCCGCGGCCGGAAAAAGTTGTTTGACTTGGCCGCCCCTTTTGTGTTAATGAGGCCATCGTCCATGGATCGAAAAGAGAGAAGAAGGTGGATTTTCACCTTGGCCTATGCCAGCAGTCTCGGGATCGGCATGGCCATCGCCATCTTCGGAAGTCTGTTCGTCGGCGCCTGGATCGACCGGAAACTGGGAACGAAGAACATTTTCGCCACCCTGTTCTTTTTCATAGGAGTCGCCGCCGGTTTCAGGAACGTTTTTCTCTTCCTGAAAAGATATTTTCCCAAAGAAGAACGTCATGATGGAGAAAGCGGAGAGAATCAGAAGCCCCCTGCAGGGAAGGATTGAGTGGTGGATCTGGATTCTCCTGGCCGCCGGCACGGGGATCGGGTACGGGCTCTTCTCCTGGGAATTCGCCCTGGGGGTCCTTCTGGGCGGAATCATCGGGATCGCCAATTTTTACTGGCTTTCCAGGGACCTGGGAGTTCTGCTCGGTAGGCAGGCCGCCGGGGAGACCAAGGCGAAGCCGAAGACCTTCATGCTGGTCCGGCACTATGTCCGTCTGGTCCTGACGGCGGGGGTTCTTTTCCTCGTGATCACGAAAACCCCCGCGCACGTCCTCGGGCTCCTCTTGGGGCTTTCCGTCGTGATCGCCGGCATTTTCCTGGCGGTGGCAACGATGCGTTATAAAAACCCGTTAAGGAGGTTGAAGGATAAAGATGCATCCCCTTTTATTTCTGGATAATCCCTATTTTCCACCCCACGTGACCTATACGTGGTTCGTCATGCTGCTTCTTATCGTCCTGGCCTTCCTGATGACGCGGAAGCTGGACATCTATCCCGGGAAGCTCCAGAATGTCTTCGAAGTCATGATCGAAGGCGTCCGGGGACTGGTGGAAGATTCCATGGGCCATGAAGGGAAGAAGTTCTTCCCCCTCATCGCGACACTTGCCTTTTTCATCCTGATCTCCAACCTTCTCGGGGTTTTCCCGGGATTCGAATCTCCCACGGCCAACCTGAACACGACCGTGGCCATGGCCCTGGTGGTCTTTGTCCTCACCCACGTCATCGGAATCAAGGTCCATGGGTTCAAGTACATCAAGCAGTTCATGGGCCCGGTCTGGTGGATGACCCCCATCATGCTGCCCATCGAAATCGTGAGCCACCTGGCACGGCCGCTTTCCCTCTCCGTCCGGCTTTTCGGAAACATCCGGGGGGAGGACCTCGTTCTCGCCATCGTCCTCATGCTCGTGCCCTTCCTGATGCCGCTTCCGGTCGTCATTCTGATGATTTTCACGTCCATCATCCAAACGCTTGTTTTCATGATGCTTTCCATGATCTACATTTCGCTGGCCATGCAGGAAGCCCATTAAAAAACACGCCGGAATTACAGAAAAAGGGGTGGTCCCGATACCACCCCTTTTTTTGTTCCCGGAGCGGCGGAAGGAAAAATGTTGAAGTCCCCCGGAAGGTATGGTAGTTCTCAAACAAAAATGCCGCCGGAAAAACCTTATGTTTCGGAAAGTTCTTTCCGGGATGGGAAGGGCGTCCGGAAGGGAAGGTGAGGGAAGTTCCTGCCCGGCATCCGCTGCGGGAATCGCCCCGGCGGGATTTCAGGGACATGAAGGCGGATGCGCGGGCGAAACGTCTGAGAGCGTGTTTTCGAACGGCAGGGGAAACGGAGCGGCAGGCAGCGCGCCCGAACCCCGCCGGCTGAGGCGTGCCTGTTCGTGTGCCCCGGAAAGGCGGGAGGCAGGGCGATGCCGCCTGCGGGTTTTTTACAAAGCCGTCAGGGAGGATGGAATCGGGAATGGAGGATAAGTCGCCGACAGTGGACGGACCGGTTTACGATCTCACCGAGGTGGTCGAGGAAGGGATCCCGGAGGATCTCGGCGCTCTTCCGCAGGAAGTGATGGATCGTCTTGTGGTGGCCGCGGAACGGGTTGCCAGGGAGATGTTTCCCGACATCGCCGAGAGGATCGTCCGGGAAGAGATCGCCAGGTTGAAGGAAAACCGGGAATAGACCGGGTTGGCTTGAAAAAGGAGGTCTTTTGTGAAGCGGTGGTTTGTCCTGCCCGTGGCGGGTCTTTTTCTGATCCTGTTCATGGTCCCCCCGGCCGTTTCGGCGGCGGGGGAGGGAAATGTGACGACCATCGACGCCGAGGGCGTCGGTGCGGTCACGAACAACAACAAGGCCCTGGGAAGGGACAGCGCCATCCGGGACGCCCTGCGGAAGGCCGTGGAGCAGGCCGTGGGCACGTTCATTTCCTCCGATACCGTCGTCAAGAATTACGAGGTCCTGAGCGACAGAATCTATTCCAGGTCCCAGGGCTACGTCCAGAATTACTCCATCCTCTACGAGGACCTCAGGGACGACCTCTACCACGTGAAAGTCCGGGCCGTCATCTCTCTCGGCGGCATCAAGGATGACCTGCAGGCCCTGGGGCTTCTCATGGCCCGCATGAACATGCCGAGAATCATGGTCCTCATCGCCGAGCAGAACGTGGGGCAGTCCCACCCGTCCTACTACTGGCAGGGGGCCGATCTGTCCGTCACCGAGGGCGTGATTCACGAGAAGTTCCTGAAGGACGGGTTCACCTTTGTGGACCGGACGCCCCTCGCGGGGAAGCTCAAGGTCGTCAGGGACAACATCAGCGATTCCGAGGCGGCCGGCATGGGGCGGCAGGTGGACGCGGAACTGGTGATCCTGGGCAAGGCTTTCGCCAAGTATGCCTCGAACATCGCCGGTACGGCGATGAAATCCTTTCAGGCCAACGTGACGGCGAAGGTCGTGCGGGTGGATACGGGAATGGTGATCGCCTCCGCGAGCGGGCACGGCGCGGCGGTTCACATCGACGACATCACCGGCGGGACCAACGCCTTCCAGAAAGCGGCCGAGTCCGTCGCCGACAGCCTCAAATCCCAGATCATCGCGAAATGGCAGTCCGAGGTCGGTTCGACGACCCTGGTGTCCCTGACGGTCAGGGGGCTGAAAAGCTACTCCGACTTCATCCGGTTGAAGGACGCCCTGAAAACGGAAGCCCGGGGCGTTCAGGAGATCTTTCTCAGGAAAATGGAAGGGGGCACGGCGAAAATGGATCTGCAGATCGAGGGAAGCGCCCTTTCCCTGGCCGATGAACTCGCCATGGCGAAGTTCCAGGGTTTCTCCCTCGATATCACAAACGTGAGTCAGAACAGTCTCGAAGCGAACATGGTGAAATGAGGAATACGGTATGAGGGCTGCAAGAACGTTTTTCCCCCTTCTCCTGGCCGTAGCGCTGTCGGTCCTGGCGGGATGCGGCGGGACGAAGGTTGTCAAGGCCCCTGATTTCGGGGACAAGGCAGTGAGGCTCATCGCCGTCATGCCCTTTCCCTCCGGCGGAACGGACGACGCGGCGGCATGCCCGATCATCCGGGAACTCATTCTGGAGGAACTCTATTTCAAGGGGTATCCGAGAATTCCCCTGTCCGTCGTAGACGAGCATTTGAACGGGATCGCCGGAGATGCGGAATCCGCGGACCGGGGGGTCGTCCCCCCGGAGGCCGTCGGATCGCTTCTCGGGGCGGACGCCGCGCTGTACGGCAGGATCGAAAAGTGGAAGACCTCCTCCCTTCTGTTTTACGCCCCCGTCACCATCCGGATTTCCATGGTCCTCCGGAGCACCCGAACGGGGGAGGAACTGTGGCAGGGGGATTGCGAGATCGTCCGGAGAACCTGCGGATTTCCCAAAAGCAGCCTGAAAGTGAAGTCGGTGATCGCCGCCGATGAGGTGATCCGGGAAGTGGTCAGAAAAACCCTTTCCGAAATGCCCGACGGGCCGGACTGCATCGGCGTCGCTTCGCCGAAAAAGGGTTTTTTCGAGAGATGGTGGCCTTTCGGCTCTTCGTAGTGAAAAGGAGGTCCAAAGATGAAATCCCGAATCGTCCTCGTTCTTGCAGCGTCCTTGTTGTGGCTGTTCGCAGGCGATGCCGCGGCGAAAAGACCGGTCACGGTGGATCTCCGGGGTGACGAAGCCATGGTTTCCCTGCTGGAGGGAGCCGCCGAGGTCGAGAAGAGCGGGGAGGCATGCTGGAAGGCCCTTAACGAAGGGGATTTCCTGGGAAAGGGCGATCAGGTGAAAACCGGTCCCGGCGCCAGGATGGAAATACTCCTGAAGGACGGAACGGTCCTTCGTTTCGCCGACAAGACCCATCTGAAGCTTGCCGCCCTTCAGATCGTTCCGGACGCCGGGACGAGGGACGTCAAGGTGGATGTGGTTCTCGGAAGGACCTGGGCCAACGTGAGCAAGACCCTGGGTGTCCGGTCCGGATTCGAAATCTCCTGCGAGAACGCCGTTGCAGGCGCCCGGGGAACGGTTTACCGGATGAATGTCTATGAGGACCGGTCGGCCCTCGTCCGTGTCTATGACGGCTCGGTCGCCGTATCGAAACCCGCACAGCCGGTGGGAGTCCCCACCGCCGTGGGCCCCCCGGGGAAGGTGGAGGGGCCGAAACCCGTTCCCGGTCCCGTGAAGGTGACCATGGAGGAGTGGGTGTACATCGTGAAATCCATGCAGCAGATCCGGGTCGCGGCCGACGGCTCGGCGGAGGAACCGAAAAGCTTTACTGTCGAGGAGGACAGAAACGACTGGGTGGACTGGAACAAGGAAAGGGATGCCCGCCTGAACGAACCCGCCCGGTAGACGGAGATGAACATCCCCAATCTTCTCACGCTCCTGCGGATTCTCCTTGTTCCCCTCATCGTGATTCTCCTCATGGACGGCGCTTATTTGCCGGCGCTCCTCGTTTTCCTTTTCGCGGGAATCACCGACGGCCTGGACGGATTCCTCGCCCGGCTCCTCGATCAGAAGACCGTTATCGGCGCGTACCTCGATCCCCTGGCGGACAAGGCCCTCATCGCCAGTTCCTTCGTCACGCTTTCCATCCTCGGACCCATTCCGGGATGGCTCACCGTCCTCGTCATCACCAGGGATCTCATGATCCTTCTCGGCATTTCGCTTCTCGCGCTTCTTTCCATTCCCTTCGAGATCCACCCGGTTGCGGTGAGCAAGCTTACGACGGCCTTTCAGATCTTCACGGTCTTCATGGTGCTCCTGATGAAGAACATCGCCTGGGAATCCCTGACACCCGTCGTGGAGTTTCTTTTCTGGGCGACCGCCCTTCTGACCGTTCTTTCAGGCCTGTCCTACATTCGGAAAGGGGTCGGGATGTTCAATGCCTCCTGAACGACGCCGGCCGGGACAACGGATTTTCCGTGGAGACGAGGGAAAAAAGTCGGTGATTAACCCTTGACAGGAAACGGTTTTGTTGATATTTCTACGCTGTTTTTGAACAGCTTTCCTTGTAGGCACGTAGCTCAGGGGGAGAGCGCCATCCTGACGCGGTGGATGTCCAGGGTTCAAATCCCTGCGTGCCTACCATTTGCTGACTTGGGGCATCGCGAATTTTTTCGAGGATGCCCTTTCTTTAATCACGGGTGTGGATCGGAAACCGCCGAAAAACGAACCCGTTGAAGCCGGACGGGTCGACCATGGACTCATTCCCGAGAGATCTGTTTTAACCATCCTCCGGAAAGCGGAATGACCAGGACAAAGGACGGCGGTTCCTCGGGAGTGCTTTATTGGAAAGGCGCAGGTTAAAACCATGAAACAGGTGCGGATCCAGTTGCCTGACGGCGGAAAAGCGGATTTCCCCTCGGGGATGTCCGCAAGGGAGATCCTCGCGGCCGCGGGTTGGAAGGACCTCGAGAACGCGGTGGCGGCCAGGGTGAACGGAAACCTGGTGGATCTGGCCCGGCCGGTCACGGAGGACGGGAACGTCGAGCCCGTGGCTGCGAACTCGAAAGAGGGCCTCGCCATTCTCCGCCACAGCACATCCCATGTCATGGCCCAGGCCGTCCAGGACCTCTTCCCGGGGGTCAAGGTGGCCATAGGACCCTCCATCGAGGACGGCTTCTACTACGATTTCGAATACAGCGACACCTTCACCACGGAAGACCTGTCCCGGATCGAGGGCCGGATGGAAGAGATTATCTCCCGTGACGATTCTTTCGAAAGAAGGGAGATTTCGCGGGACGAGGCGATCCGCTTCTTCCGGGACCGGGGGGAGACGTACAAGGTGGAGCTTCTCGAGGATCTTCCCGGAGATGTCGCTGCGGTGAGCCTGTACAGCCAGGGGGGATATGTCGACCTCTGCCGGGGGCCCCACGTGCCCTCCACCGGAACCATCCGGGCCTTCAAACTTCTCAACGTCGCCGGCGCCTACTGGAGAGGGGACGAGAAGAACGCCATGCTCCAGAGGATCTACGGGACGGGATTCGGGACCAGGGAGGAACTCGGGGATTACCTGACCGCCATGGAAGAGGCGAAAAAGAGGGACCACCGGCGGCTCGGGAGGGAGCTCGACCTTTTTCAGCTCAACGACGAGGTCGGTCCCGGCCTCATCATCTTTCATCCCAAGGGGGCCCTTCTCAGGACCATCATCGAGGACTGGGAGAGAAAGGAGCACCTGAAACGGGGCTACGATATCGTCCAGGGTCCCCAGATCCTCAAGGGAGATCTCTGGAAGCGGTCCGGCCACTTCGATCATTACCGTGAAAACATGTATTTCACCGAGGTGGACAAGGAGATCTACGGCATCAAGCCCATGAACTGCATCGCCCACATGCTGATCTACAAGTCGAAGATCCGGAGCTACCGGGACCTGCCCCTCCGGTATTTCGAACTGGGGACCGTTCACCGCCACGAGAAAACGGGGGTGCTTCACGGCCTTCTCCGGGCGCGCCAGTTCACCCAGGATGATGCCCACATCCTGTGCACGCCGGAACAGCTGAACGATGAAATCAAGGCGATCACCGGATTCGTGGACGACGCCATGAAGGTTTTCCACTTCGAGTACGAGGTGGAGCTGAGCACGCGGCCCGCCAAGTCCATCGGGACGGACGAAGATTGGGAAATGGCCACGAACGCCCTCGAACAGTCTCTCAAGGACCGCGGGATGGCCTACGAGATCAACGCCGGCGACGGGGCCTTCTACGGTCCCAAGATCGATTTCAAACTGAAGGACGCCCTGAAGCGGAAGTGGCAGTGCGCCACCATTCAGTGCGACTTCACGCTGCCCGAACGGTTCGACCTCACCTATGTCGGCGCCGACGGGGAGCGGCACCGGCCCGTGATGCTCCACAGGGTGATCCTCGGGGCCATCGAACGGTTCATGGGGGTGCTCATCGAACATTACGGGGGCGCGCTGCCCCTGTGGCTGTCCCCCGTTCAGGCGAGAATCATGACCGTGACGGACCGGCACATCCCTTACGGTCAGGAGGTTCTCCGGTCCCTGCTCGAGGCCGGCGTCCGCGCCGAGGGGGATTTCCGGAACGAAAAGCTCGGGTACAAGATCCGGGAGGGCCAGAACCAGAAGATTCCCTTCATGCTGGTCGTCGGAGACCGGGAGATGGAGTCGAAGACCGTGTCGCCCAGGCAGCGGGACGGTGAAAATCTCGGCGCCATGGATGTTGCCGGTTTCGCCGGTCTTGTGCGGGAGCGGTGCGAACGGAACGAATAACGGGCGGCCTGGCCCTGTCCCCGGCGAAGGCGGGGTTCGAGCCGGGAAGACGCCTTGCCCCGGCGGTTTCCGGGGTTGACCATAGATTTTCTGGATCAGGGGAGGTGGAACATAGCTAAGGATTATCGTGTAAACGATGAAATCAAGGCCCAGACCGTCCGGGTCATCGGCGCGGAAGGAGGCCAGTTGGGGATCCTGCCCCTGTCCATGGCTCTGGCGGAGGCGGAGAAAGCGGGGTCCGACCTGGTGGAGGTGGCTCCCGATTCCTCGCCGCCGGTCTGCCGGATCATGGATTACGGCAAGTACCGGTATCAGCAGAGCAAAAAAGTCCACACCGCCAGAAAGACCCAGGTGACGGTCCAGTTGAAGGAAATCCGTCTTCGGCCGAAGACGGAAGCCCATGACCTGGAAACGAAGATGAAACACATTCTCCGCTTCCTGGGTCAGAGCAGCAAGGTGAAGGTCAACATGCTTTTCCGGGGGCGCGAAATCGTTTATGCCGACCTTGGGAGAAAACTCATGGAGCAGATCAAGCAGAGGATCGAAGAGGTCGGACAGGTTGAACAGGAACCGAAGCTGGAAGGGCGCTACATGACCATGGTGCTTGCGCCGAAGAAGAACTGAGGCGGCGCCGCCGGACCGGGGACAGCCCGGATGTGAAGAAACGGAAAAAAGAGGTGAGTTCATGCCGAAAGTGAAAACCCATCGCGGAGCGGCAAAACGCTTCAGCTTGACGGGCAAAGGCAAGGTGAAGAGGAGCAAGGCTTACGCCAGTCATATCCTGACGAAGAAGACGACGAAAAGAAAGAGGAATCTTCGGAAGAACACGGTCTTGCACAAGAGGGACGAAAAGGGGATCAAACGTCTGATTCCTTACGCCGGCTGACGTTTCGGCGGGCCGGCGCCGGAGGTTTCCCCGGGATTGAAAACGACCGCAGGGTCCTGAGGAGTTATTGAAGCCATGCCAAGGGTAAAACGCAGCGTCAACGCGAAGAAGAAAAGAAGAAAGATTCTGAAGCTGGCCAAGGGATTTTTCGGTGCCAGAAAGCGCATTTACACGCTTGCCACGGAATCGGTGGAAAAGGCCTTGAAATACGCGTACAGGGACCGGAAGACGAAAAAGAGGAATTTCCGCCGATTGTGGATCGCCCGGATCAACGCCGCCGTGCGGATGGAAGGTCTGACGTACAGCCAGTTCATGGACCGCATCAAGAAAGCGGGCATCGTCCTGGACCGGAAAGTTCTCGCCGACCTGGCGGTGCACGAGCCGAAGCATTTTTCCGAAATCGTTTCCCTCGCCAGGAACTGACGACCCAAGGACATCAAAGGGCCGAACATGAGAGACAAGCTCGAGAAGCTGCGGGAAGCGGCTCTTGGGGAATTGAACGGCGCGGCGTCGGCGGAGGAGGTTCAGGCGGTCCGGACCCGCTATCTGGGAAGGAAGGGCCTTCTTACGGAAGTTCTCCGCAACCTGAAGGACGTTCCCCTGGAAGAGCGGCCCCTCCTGGGCGGTGTGTCCAATACGATCAAGGAGGAGCTGTCCGAACGCATCGGGTCCAGGCTCCTCGACATCGAACAGTCCGCCCGCGAGAAAGCCCTGATCGGGGAAAGGGTGGACGTCACCCTCCCGGGAAGGGGAATTCCCTACGGAAGGCTTCACCCGCTGACCCGGACGCTGGACGAGATCTGTTCCATCTTCCTGTCCCTCGGTTTCGACATCGCCGAAGGGCCGGACGTGGAGACGGACTATTACAACTTCGAGGCCCTGAACATGCCGAAGGACCATCCGGCCCGGGACATGCAGGACACCTTTTACATCGAGAACGACATCGTCCTTCGGACCCACACCTCGCCCGTCCAGATCCGGACCATGGAAAAGCAGCGCCCTCCCGTGCGGATCATTTCGCCGGGAAAAGTGTACCGCCCCGATCTGGACGTTTCCCATTCCCCCATGTTCCACCAGGTGGAGGGCCTTCTCGTCGATCGCGGGATCACCTTCGGCGATCTCAAGGGCGTGCTCACGTTTTTCCTCCGCCGGCTTTTCGGAAAGGAAACGACGCTGAGGTTCCGTCCCAGTTTCTTCCCTTTCACGGAGCCGAGCGCGGAAGTGGACATCCAGTGCGTCATGTGCCGCGGAAAAGGCTGCAGGGTATGCGGCCAGAGCGGCTGGCTGGAAATCCTCGGCTCCGGCATGGTGGATCCCGAGGTGTTCCGGGCCGTGAACTACGACTCGGAGGAATACACGGGATTTGCCTTCGGGCTGGGCGTCGAGCGGATCGCCATGCTGAAATACGGGATCACCGACATCCGCCTGTTTTTCGAAAACGATGCAAGATTCCTCGAACAGTTCTGACGGCCGCCCGAAAGGTTCCCTTGCCGCGTCGCCCTTCATCCCTCGTCCCTGCGGCGCAGCGGAAGCGCGCGCCGGTTTCCGGGATCCGGGCGCAGTGCCCCCGGGGCTTTTCCCGTCGCTGTCCGGACAGGCGTTGTTCAGGCTTTCTTGACTTCATCGATTCCAACGCTTCCACCTTAAGGGGGATTCGAATTCATGAAACTGAGTCTCAACTGGCTCCGGGATTACATCCGGATTTCCATGAACCCCGGCGAGCTCGCCGACCGGCTGACCATGGCCGGGTTCGAGGTGGAGTCCGTTGAAACGGTGAGCCCCGGCTTTTCCGGGGTCGTCGTCGCGAAGATCCTTTCGGTCCGGCCCCACCCCAATTCGGAAACCCTTTCCCTGTGCGAGGTCACGACGGGGGGCGCGCCCCTGCCCATCGTCTGCGGCGCACCCAACGTGCGGGAGGGAATTCTCGTGCCCCTGGCCCGCGTGGGCGCCGGCCTGCCGGGAGGCTATACGATCAAAAGCTCCCGGATCCGGGGGGAGCTTTCCGAGGGGATGCTCTGCTCCGAGGAGGAACTGGGCATCGGCGGGGACACGTCAGGCATTCTCGTCCTTCCCGAAGGCCTCGCTTTGGGCCGGGATCTCGCGGCCGCCCTGAATCTGGAAGACACCGTCCTGGAGGTGAGCATCACCCCGAACCGTCCCGACTGCCTCAGCGTTCTCGGCATGGCGCGGGAGGTGGCGGCCCTGACGGGCGAGCGGGTCCGGTACCCGGACGTCTCCATTGCCGAATCGGATGAGGACATCGGGGATTTCGCGTCGGTGGAAATCAAGGATCCCGACCTGTGCCCGCGGTACACGGCGCGTATGGTCCGGGGCATCACCATCGGGCCCTCGCCGGGGTGGATGCGCCTCCGTCTCGAGGCGGCGGGCATGCGGGCCATCAACAACGCCGTCGACGTCACCAATTTCGTCATGCTCGAGTGCGGCCAGCCCCTGCACGCCTTCGATTTCCGGTACCTCGAGGAAGGCCGGATCGTTGTCCGGGGCTCCCGTGACGGAGAGGAATTCGTTTCCCTGGACGAAAAGGTGCGGATCCTCGACGGAAAGACCCTCATGATCTGCGACGGGGTGAAACCCGTCGCCATCGCGGGCATCATGGGAGGGCTCAACTCGGAAGTGAAGGAGGACACCGAAACCATTCTCCTCGAAAGCGCCTATTTCTCGCCTTCCAGCATCCGGCGTTCGTCGAAACGGCTGGGCATGTCCACCGAGGCGGCCTACCGCTTCGAGCGGGGAATCGACCCCGAGGGGGTCCTGTGGGCGTTGAACCGCTCGGCCCGTCTCCTGGCGGAACTCTCGGGAGGGCGGGTCTGCCGCGGCCTGATCGACGAGTATCCGAAGAAGGTCGCCTCCGCGAAGGACATTCCCCTGCGGATCGGGAGGGTCAACCGGGTGCTCGGTACCGGCCTGACCTCGGGACAGGTGAAGAAGGCCCTGAAAGGCCTGGGGATGAAAATCGATGCCCGGGGGAAGGGGGAATATGCAGTCACCCCTCCCACCTGCCGGGTCGATCTTGCCCGGGAAGTCGACCTCATCGAGGAGGTGGCCCGCATTGCCGGGTATGACAAGGTGCCCGTGACCGTGCCCCCCATGGCGGGAACCCAGGGGGAAGAAGGCCGGAAGAAGGCCCTTTCCCTTCTCCGGGCGGTCCTGAACGGCTCCGGCTATTCGGAGACGATTCACTACAGCTTCATTTCCCCCCTTTCGGCGGACGTCCTCGGACTCCCGGAGGACGACCGATGGCGTAGATTCGTGCGGATCCGGAATCCCCTGGCGGAAGACCTTTCCGTCATGAGAACGAACCTCATCACCGGACTCCTGCAGGGGGTCAGAAGGAACATTCACGCGGGGAATCCCGACCTGAAGCTTTTCGAGTCGGGAAGCGTTTTTTATGATCGCGGTCCCGGCGTCCTTCCCGAGGAGGAGGAGCGGATCGGGGGCGTCCTTACGGGTCTTCGCTACAGCGGGAGATGGAACGAAAAGGGCGAGGAGGGAGACTTTCACGACGTGAAAGGGCTCCTGGAAAGGATGTTCCAGGTCCTGAAGACGGGGGAGATCCTGTACCGGTCGGGCGACTGTCCGCCCTTCCTTCATGCCGGGAGATCCTGCCGGCTGGAGGCCGGCGGGGAACCCCTCGGCTTTCTCGGGGAAGTTCACCCCGCCGTTCTGGACCGGATGGACATCCGGCAGCGCGTGGTCGCCTTCGAGCTGGATCTTGCCCGCCTCCTGGCGCTGGGAGGGCGGGAGATCAGGTTCCGGGAAATCACGAGGTATCCGGCGGTGAGCCGGGACGTGGCCCTTCTCGTAGACGGGGCCATGGAAAGCGCCGATATCCTCCGGATCGTGAACGAATCGGGGGAAAAAGAGCTGGAATCTGCGAAGATATTCGATGTATACTCGGGAAAGGGGATTCCCGACGGCATGATGAGCATCGGCGTGCGGATGACCTACCGGTCCCCCGAGGGGACCCTCACCGACGACCGGGTCACCCAGGTCCATGAAAGGATCGTGGACCGGCTCATCGCCGGGACAAAGGGGAAAGTTCGAGGCACATGAACGATCTTCCAGCGAATCGGGAGGTTCAGATTCCCGGAAAATCCTACTTCCGGATCGGAGAGGTGAGCCGGATCGTAGGCGTCGAACCTTACGTGATCCGCTACTGGGAATCGGAGTTCAAGGCGGTGAGGCCCCTGCGGACGAAATCGGACCAGAGGCTCTACCGGCGAAAGGACGTGGAAACGCTTCTTTCCGTCAAGTTTCTGCTCTACGAGGAACGCTTCACCATCGCCGGCGCGAAGAAACGTCTCGCCGAACTCCGGACGGGAAAGGAATTTTCCGAGGCATCTCCCCCCCCTGCAGCGCCGGACGACCGGCATCTTCTTGCGGAAGTGAAGCGGGCGCTTCTCGAAATCCAGTCCATCCTCACATAGGCCGCACACGGAGACGTTCCGTGATCCGAACCGGTCCGCCCGCCGGAGACAGGCCTCTCCCTGCCCCCGGGGACCCGCTCTTCATTGAAGACGGAGGTTCACTCCCGCTCGGGTCCCCCGTGCGACTGTGTTCTTCCTTGCGTCCTGTGCGCGCTGAGAACTGCGATTTACCTTCCGTGGGCGGCCCGTTTCGAGGCCTTCAGCGGATTGATCTTCTGGGCCTGCTCGGCCACGGCTTTCTTGATGTGGGTTGCCGTCCTGCAGCCACCCATGGACCATTTGCTCGCCGGGTCGGGATAGACGGAGCAGTATTTCTTCTCCGTATGCATGATGATCTTGCCGCAGCCTTCACATTTTTCGACGATTTCATGGCAGCTGCCGCCGTTGTAGCCGCAACCCTTTTTCGTCATGAAGGCGCAATCAACCCCTTTCTTGACCGATACGCAAAGCATGGGAATCACCCCCTTTTCTCGGATTGTCGACGCC
>ENA-ORXD01000619-ORXD01000619.1-sediment-metagenome-genome-assembly--contig:-NODE-619-length-41750-cov-5.209416_pt1 | contig 41750 bp, 43 predicted proteins | sample MGYA00237862_ERZ511471 | MGnify/ENA metagenome assembly ERZ511471 | reverse complement strand
TTTTCCAATAGGGACAATACCGGGAGTGCTTGTATTGCTGTATCTATCCAAAGCTGAAGTCGTAGCATATTTTGAAGATGAGACAACCTAAACGCCAAAAGTCACGAGCTGCTTAGGATTTGAACCATATTTTATGGGCTCTGCTTTCAATTTCTCCTCAAGCAACTATACTGTAACCAACCGGGATTATTAACCAACAGTTTTCTCGCTTGTAAGGCGTTTCTTCATGATATAGGCCACCGCCTGCTGGCGGTTCTTGAGATCGAGCTTGGAAAGTATCTGGCTAAGGTAGGATTTAACCGTATGCTCTGATATGAAAAGCTCCTGGCCTATTTCCCGGTTTGTGCTGCCGCTGGCAACAAGGTCAAGAATTTGCATCTCCCTTTCACTGAGCACCTCTTCGACGCTACCCTCGGCTATACTGGCCTTCTTGGCAAGGTTCCGGGCGAAGTTTTTGGAAATGACAATGTCGCCCGAGGCGATATCTTCCAACTCTGACAAGAATACGTGTATGGGTTCATCCATATCCAGAAACCCGGTCACCCCTTCGGCTATTCTTTCCATGATGTCCTGATAGCTGTCCTTATGAAACGAATCGCTGGATGCCAGCAGGGCTATACTGGCGCCTGTAGTACTTGTGATCTTGCCGATAAACCCGCTCGACAAACATTGTGAGTAGTGAACTAGAACTAGGTTGCCTTTAGTGCTATCGAGCTGGTTGAATAGGGATTCGCAGGTGTCAAATGAGCGAGATACTGTGTAGCCGCATTGCTGGAACAGGGCACCCAGAGCCAGCCTGATGATTTCACAGGGGTGCACGATGATGAGCTGAAGACCATTGTCTACATTCTTCTGGTCCATTGCTATACCACCTTTGGTGCCAATGCTCCATTATACCCCACATACCCGAATTTACAAGTACCTATACCCATCCGGGTATTATTTTATCCATTCTTTTATTATTTGCCGGTTTATTTTCACTCTTCCGGGTATCTGATTTTCACCCGTTTGCCAGATGTATTATGCACTTTCAAAGGCCTATTATGTCTTCAAATGCAACTGCGAGTTATTTCGTGGCGCCGGTTAAATTGACAAGCCTTGCCGAGGATATCCTGCTTGAGACCGTTGTGGGTGCTGGGATACCCAAGGGTAAAGGGTTGAGAGTAGAAGAGGGCGAGCAAGGCTTGACACTTACTACCGACACCCCCACCGAGAATGACCACCTAATTACCAGGGACGGCCGAATTTTAATAATTATTGGCAAAGAGGTTGAGGAGAAGATTGGCGAGGCTACCATAGATATAAAAAGGGTTAAGGGCAAGTTGAAACTGTTAATCATCAGGGATAGCGAAGAGTTAATAGATGCCGATGATTAGCACTCCGGATATGACTATAAGAAAGAAAGAAGGGAGGCGTGGAAGTTTCTCTTGAACCGTTCTGAGCAGGCATCTGTAAAAGAAATCGCTCTTGTTGTCAGCGATGATGCGGAAGCTGTGGCTGGTATCAAGCAGGCGTTTGCCTTGTCTTTGCCCCAGATGTCGGTCAGGACAGCCGGTTCCAAACAGGATATTGCCAACCTCGTAATTATCCTGTGTCCGCAGGTAATAATACTTGACCTGCACATGCAAAATATTGATGGTTTCGAACTTTTGAGAACAATACGGCAGCACACTTCGTCCCCGGTGATAACCATGTCTTATGCCAGGGACGAGTCAACGCTTGTTGATGTCTTAAACCTTGGAGCTGATGGGCATATGACCAAGCCTTTGCGCTTGCTGGAGCTTATTGCCCGGCTGAGGGCTTGCCTCAGGAGGAGCTATCCAACAGCCAATCTACCAAGCAGGCGGAACAAGAATAATAACGCTTCGAATACTGCTGTAACCAGGCCCTGCCGGGGGAAACCAAGGTGCCGGGGTTTTTCGGGCATTACCACCGGCTTAAATATGTTGACCTCCCCCTCCCGTGTGCTTAAGCCCTGGGCGTAATCGGGGTTAGCGGCAGGGCCTGGTGAGTAAGATGATTGAAAAAACAAAGATACAAGGAGGTGATGAGGATGAGTTCAGGCAACCCCAGAAGCACTATAGGTCTGAGAAGATCCACCAAGGCCAAGCTGGACAGGAGCCGTGCTCCCGGGCAGTGCTATGACGGCTTCCTCAGCCAGCTAGTGGATATGTGGGAAGAGGTTCATACCAGTGATGAACTTGCCCGCATCCGACCTGTGGACAGAAACGACTATTACACCATTTGATAATTCAGAGCTTCGATTCCAACTATCAATCTGAAGGAGGTGCCAACTGAAAGAAAATCAGAGTATTGGATACTGACAATAAAAACTAAGAAAGGAGACTTAAATGTCTGAAGAAAAGTTAAAAGAACCGAGAAAACTCTCCCGTAGAGAGTTTCTAAAAGACGCGGGTATTGTGGTAGGCGGCACTGCTGTTGGTTCAGCGTTTCTCTTAACGGCTTGTGGCGAGCCTGAAGAAATCACCAAAACGGTAACCAAGACAAATACCACCACTGCTACTCAAACAGCCACTGCTACCGTTACGGCTCCGGGTGGCACCGTTACTCAAACAGCAACTCAAACCTTAAGCAAATTTGTTTGCCCCTACGATGGGCAAGAGTTCGATTCGCTCGAGGCACTTAAAGCTCATTTGAATGCTGAACACGGTGGTGAGTCTCCAACGGACGTTAATTTCATAAACTTATCCGTAAATGGGGACCAATACGTAGTGCAGGTCAAGCCAAACTTAACGTTAGCCGAGGTATTGAGAGAAAAACTTGGACTAACCGGAACAAAACAATATTGTAATTTGGGCGAATGCGGACATTGTTCTGTTATTTTAGATGACCGACTTGTTGAAGCTTGCTTGGTGCTTGCAGTTGAATGTGATGGGAGCAATGTGCTGACTATTGAAGGCCTTGGCAAAGCAGAGTTACATCCAATTCAAAAGGCATTTTTGGAAAATATGGGGTTTCAGTGCGGCATTTGCACCCCCGGAATGATAATAAGTACGAAGGCCTTGCTTGATGCAAACCCAAACCCCAATCTGCAAGAGATTCAACAAGCTTTGTCGGGTGTTATGTGTAAATGTGGTAACTATCGAAAGATCTTCCAAGCCGTAACCCAAGCGGCAACAATGAATGGAGGTAACTAGAAATGGCTATAGTACATGGAATAGACATGCCATATGCTGATGATAAATATCACGACCCCGATTGGAACCCATCTGTAATTGGAAAACGAGTGCCCTTCTATGATGGTTACGAAAAGGTAACAGGCCAAGCAAAGTATTCAGGTGATATCTTTTTACCTAATATGCTTTATGCCAGAATACTTACGGCTCCTGTTGCACATGCTAACATTAAAAGCATTGATACGACAAAGGCCGAAGAATTGCCTGGAGTTAAGGGAGTAGTAACTTATAAAGATCACTTAGGGGCAGCAGCTGCTCGTTATCCTGATAGATTGTATTTAGCGGAGAAGGTACGTCAGTTCCAAGACCCTGTGGCTGCCGTTGCCGCCGAAACTCCTGAAATTGCGGAGGAAGCTCTGAAATTAATTGAAGTCGACTATGAAGAATTGCCTGTAGTCCTTGATTCAGAGCAAGCTCTCGAGCCAAATGCTCCTCAAATTAGCCCGGAACACTTTCCTGGCAATTTACTTAGCTACCAAACAAGAAAACGAGGAGATGTTGAGGCTGGTTTTATGGCGGCAGACCATATAATAGAGGAAAAATTTGTAGGTGGTACCCATAGTCTCCAAGCCCCGGAACGTCTATGCTGTGTGGCGAACTATAAGAACGGTTTATTGACTGCTTATCAGACTTCTCAATATGTTTGGGAATGCAGAGCACAGCATGCCAGAGTACTTGGAATACCTTACAGCAATGTGGAGGTTATAAATACTTTTAATGGAGCGGGCTTTGGTGGTTCAACTAAGGATGCATGGCATGGGCCTATAGCATCATTCCTGTCGAAAAAAACTGGTAGACCTGTAAAAATAGAACTTGATATTGAAAACCAAATCAACCTGGCTGTTCGCGCTAAAGATACGATTTATTATAAGGTTGGTTACAAGGACGACGGGACTATAACTGCGGTAGAAGCTACTGGTTACTGGAACGCCGGAGCATATTCGACGATGGACACGATGGGTTCATGGCTCGGTTCTGTGCTCAATACGTACTCCAGGATAGAAAACTTTTCGGTCGTTGGATATTCAGTACTTACAAATATTCCTAACGGATCGGAATATAGAGGCTTCGGATGTCCTCAGCAATGGGGGCTTGAGGTACTATTTGACGAAATAGCCGAAGCTGTCGATTTAGACCCCGTGGAACTACGACACCGTTACGTACACAGGCAATGGGATAAGGCTACCGGTTCAGGGGGCAGCGAATTGCTGGTAACAAGTTCAGGCTTTCCTGAGGTTATAGATAGAATAGCTCAAAGCATGGATTGGGAAAGCAAGTGGGTTCCTTTTGCATCAAAGCCAACTTCACCTAATCCGTTAAAAAATGGCATCGGAATAGCAGCAGGGAGTAAGGGCTATGGTTGGACACAACATTGCGCTGTTGTGAAACTGATGCCAGATGGTAGCGTTGTTGCGCCCTATGGCTGTAATAATTTCGGTTGTCAAGAGCATACTTCTGCCGGTCAGGTTATCGCCGAAGTTTTAGGGTTACCTTTTGAAAAAGTAAAGGTTAGCTGGGGAGACACCGATATGGTTCCGTTCTCAACGAGTCAGACTTGGAGCCGGCATGCCGTGTGTGGAGGAACGGCTTATCGGCATGCGGCTGAGGATCTAAAACAGCAAATGTTTGCGATTGCGGCCCAGAAACTTGATACTACAGCCGGCAATCTTGAAATCAAAGATGGCAATATCATTGTCAAAGGGGACCCAAGCAAGTCAACACCAATACAGGGTCTTACCTCTACTGAACTGCTCGCGTTTTATGAAACAAATGCCCCAGGTAATTGGTGGGGTTGCTATGATATTTCCCAAACATGCGGCGGTGTTGAAATAGAAGTAGATTCTGAAACAGGCGGTATTCATGTTTTAAAACATGCCTTTGCTCTTGATTGTGGGAGGGCTCTAAACCGTGATGTAGTGGAAGGACAGATTGATGGAGGGGCCTCTCAGCAGGGTATCGGTGAGCCTTGGATGGCTGATATCATCTATGACATGCAAACAGGCATTCCTTTGAACTATGGCATCTTAGGGCATAAATATCCGCTTGCGGCTGATTTACCACCTACAGAATGTATTGTAGTAGAATCTGTTTCGCCAATGACTTCTTTTGGTCAAAAGGGAATTGGCGAGATGTCAACAGTCGGTGGAAGAGCTTACCTGTCTAACGCGGTTTATAATGCTGTAGGAATTAGACTCAGGGAGCTTACCATTTCACCTGCTAAAATTCTAAAGGCATTGGGAAAGGGCTAGGAGGTAAATAAAGTGAAAGATTTTGAACATATTAACGCAGAAACAATAGATGGGGCAGTTGCAGCTTTGGTCGATGATAGCGCTAAGCCTATCGCTGGCGGTACCGACCTTCTGGGCTTGATGAAACTAAATATACTTCCTGAATATCCGGCTACACTAGTGAACATAAAATCAATTTTGGGGCTGGATTACATCAAGGAAGAAGGCGGCATTCTAAAGATAGGAGCAATGACCAGGCTTAGTGATATCGCGGAAAACGCAACAGTCAAAAATAAATACAGAGCACTTGCCCAAGCAGCCCAAAAGGTAGGGACCCCACAACTCAGGAACCTAGGAACTATAGCAGGAAATATATGCCAGTATGTTCGCTGTTGGTATTTTAGAGGAACCCAAAACAGATTCCACTGCCTGAGAAAAGGCGGTAATTTATGCTACGCATTGGCTGGTGAAAACAGCGAAAGCTCAATATTTGGAGCTGTCTCAGGATGCGTTGCAGTGAATCCGAGTGACACTGCGCCCGCGTTAGTTGTTCTTAACGCAAATATTGTGACATCAAAGAGAACGATTAATTGCGAAGATTTTTGGTCTGTTAACGGATTAAGTTCAACTATACTGGACCAAGACGAAATAGTAACTGAAATTCAAATACCCGAGCCAGCTTCTGGTTCTAAAAGCGCCTTTGTAAAATTTGCGATTAGGCAGTCTTTAGATTTCTCAATAGTCAACTGCGCTGCAGCTATAGGTGGAGGGGATGCGCGTATATGCCTTAACGCCGTCTATAACATGCCAAAAAGGGCTACAGGAGCTGAAGACTTTATCAAAGGCAAGGCCTTTACGGAAGCAAACGCAGAAGCTGCAGGGGCGGAAGCGGTTAAAGGTACTACAGCCCTTACCATGAACAAATATAAAATTCAAATTGCCAAGACACTGGTGAAAAGAGCAATATTGGCTTGTGCGTAGATTCTCATTCATTTTATATTGAGTAAAAGTAGTTAAACAAAATCGTTTCGTCGGAGGTTAGGCAGTTCCATTAATGCCTAACCTCCGACGACTCTGGATGTTTTGTTTTTAATAAAAATATAAAATAGGGATTACCTGAAGATTGTCGATGTAACTAAAAAGAAGTCGCAAGATTAGGAGTTAGAGTAATGACATTTTGTTTTAAAGAGGCCTATAAAGAATTAGCAGGCTTTGCTAAGAATCATGGCGAAATAATTATTGAAGAACATAATATTAGTATTCCTGAAAATGTGAGGGGGGAATTCTACCGTCTATTTAATTTGGCTAGGTTTTCGCTAATTAATGATAAGCTATCAGATAAACTCAGTGAATCTGAAATACTAAGCAAGCACTATAAAAATACCGAGTCTGAAGTAATTAGATCGTTGAATCTTGATTATGTTTTATTATCTACAGACCTTCGTAGGTTTCTGGAAAATCCTCGCGAAGAAATGGCCAGAGGGGCATTTAATCCCCTATTTGACACACTCAAGGGAAATATCAGTATTGAAGATTGTGAGACTATTGCAATCTTGAATATGGATAATATTTTTAAATCATTTTATGAAATGGGTTATCAAAAATGGTTAGTTCTTTCTGTGATTTTGGTATTGAAGGTTGATATGTTGTTTGAAGTGTTTTCCAGAGAATTAGACGAAAGAGAGAAATTGAGACCTCCTATAATCCCTATAAAAGAAAATATCCCTGGTCCTGTAGAAACAAACCACCTTAAACTTAATGATAGTAAAAACTTTGCCAATCTTATTACCCCTGATTACATAGCACATTCCAATAAGCTGAATCAATATTTTGCATATAAATTTGGCATTGGTTATTCATCATCTATCGCAAAGGAAGCTGCAACAACCAATCGAGAGTGGTTCCCTGCTGCCCTGTCTAAGTCTTTGGATATGAATACACATTATATATTCCTTGGTGAAAAGCCAGAAGATTTAGCATTAATAGCTGATAATGAAAAGATAGCTCAGCCCGATTTAATTATTGAATGTAAAGTTGATAAACAATTGGATTATCAAGAAGCCCTAAATAACGCCAAATTACATCATGATATTCTTAATCCAAAAAATGGATCCTTTTTAATCTTCAAAGATTCATTAGAAACTGAAGCAGAAGCACAGGAAGAAGGAATACGTGTTATTTCAGCAGGATTCAACCGCTCTCAACTCGAAATCATGTTTAATCCGATTAACGAGTAATAACTAGAATTTCAATAGGCAATCACAAATCTTTGAAAAACTTAGTGTTTGGCTAATGAAATTTTAAAAAGATAAAAAAGGGCAGATTGAATATACATCCAGGATTACGCGATAGTGTTTTCCTCGTCAACGGGATTGGCCTGACCTGCCCCATCTGTATGTTGAAAACCCGAGTAGAAGCAAAACGGAAAACTAATAAAGAAATATAATTTGAATCAACTATGCTAAAATATCACCAAGTTCGCCATGAAAATTATCCTTGTTTGCGGCGCCAGGCCCAACTTCGTGAAAATTGCTCCCTTGCTTAGGGCAATTGAAAAACACAATGCCCAAAAACTGGGCGCCATAAACCCCCCTCTTGTTCATACCGGTCAGCATTATGACTATCAGATGTCCCAGGTATTCTTCCAGGACCTCGAACTCCCTGAGCCGGATATCTACCTGGGAATAGGCGGCGGAACCCACGCCGAACAAACCGGCAAAATTCTTACTGAAATTGAAAACGTCTTGTTAAAAGAAAAACCGATGCTGGTGGTTGTGGTAGGGGACGTGAATTCAACCCTCGCAGCAGCATTGGCATCTGTTAAACTCAATATCCCGGTTGCACATGTAGAAGCCGGCTTGCGCTCGTTCGATCGCTCCATGCCGGAAGAAATCAACCGTCTGCTCACAGATGCCATTTCAGATTACCTTTTTACGCCATCGCGAGATGGCGATCAAAACCTGTTGAATGAAGGCATCCCAAAGGAAAAAATATTCTTTGTCGGTAATGTGATGGTGGATAGCCTGCTCTACTGCAAACCAAAGGCGGAAAAATCAAACATACTCCAAACGCTTGATATAAAAGAAAAGGGTTACGCTTTATTGACACTGCACCGGCCGGCTAATGTAGACGACAGTCAAAAACTTGCCGGTATTTTACAGTCCCTGAAAGATGTTTCGGAGCAAATTCCCTTGGTTTTTCCAGCTCACCCACGTACCAAAATAAATATTGAAAAATTTGGTTTGGGCACACTTATCAAAGAAAGTCATATCTCGCTAATTGAACCGGTTGGATACATAGATTTTCTGGCATTGCAGATGTATGCAAAATTCGTACTGACGGATTCCGGCGGTATCCAGGAAGAAACAACGGTTTTTGGTGTGCCCTGCCTTACCTTGAGAGATAGCACAGAAAGGCCTGTAACCATCACTCAGGGCACGAACACTTTAATTAGTAGTACTGCCGGAATAAAACCGGCGGCGCTTGAAATACTAAATGGTGCGGCAAGAAAGGGCAGTTTACCCGAACTCTGGGATGGCAAGGCGGCGGAGAGGATACTGGAAGTGATAGCAAAAATCGGCCAATCTCTATAATAAATATGCATCGAAATAAACGAATATTGTTTATCCAAAACATGACTCGCTCTTTTACGGAGCAGGACATAAAAATATTAAGTAGTGAGTTTGACGTCAAAACCATAGATTTTAATTTGAGTAAAAAGACTGTTATACCACTTGGACTTAGGATATTATGTGGAGTTATTTGGGCCGATGTTACTTTTTCATGGTTTGCAGACCTTCACGCTGTTATAGCTGTTTTTTTATCTAGGTTGTTTAGAAAAAAATCTATTGTTGTAGCTGGCGGTTACGATGTTGCATGTGAACCAGAAATAGATTATGGATTGATGAGATTTCCTAAATCAAGACTGGCCCGGGCTGTAAGATTTGCATTGCAAAAAGCAAATAGGGTTCTGGCAGTTTCTGAATTCAACAAACAAGAAACCTTAAAGTACGCTAATGATGATCAAATAATTCTCGTTTACAATGCTGTTGATTGTGATAACTTTCAACCCAAAGGAAAGAAGGATGATCGATTAGTAGTAACTGTGGCTGGTATAACGAACCAAACACTCGACAGAAAAGGCTTAACAACATTTGTAAAAGCAGCACATTATCTACCTGATGTGAAATTCATTGTTATCGGAAAGGATTATGACGCCTCACTGCATACTCTCCAAAAAATGTCTTCAGAAAACGTAGAGTTTATAGGTTATGTGCCCTTTGACGAGATCAAAATTTGGTATCAAAAAGCACAAGTGTATTGCCAGCTATCTTATTATGAATCTTTTGGTTTGAGTTTAGCTGAAGCAATGGCGTGTGAATGTGTTCCGGTAGTTACTGGTAAAGCGGCATTACCAGAAGTGGTTGGCAGTACTGGATTTTGTGTACCATATGGAAATCCCAAAGAAACAGCGGAAGCCATTAAAAAAGCGTTATGTTCAAGTAACGGAAGGCAGGCCAGGATGAGAATAAAAGAATTATTTCCTATTGAGAAAAGACGCAATGATTTGATAGCCTTGGTAGAAAGGTTATAAATATTTTCAGTTTTACAAGTTTCAATTAGGAGTAAAAATGCTTTTTCGGTTTCTATTTAAAAACCTTGCGAGATATATTTGTTCAATAAGACCAATTTCGCGGTTAAGACTGTGGATCAAAATTATAACAAGACTAAAAGGTACTTCTTTGAAAAACGAGTGCGCAATAATTCTTTCCGCTATGTATGACACATTGTTATTTACTTTTCGACCAAATCTTGCTATTTCCCCTAAGAGCTATTTTTCGGGCATAGTTAAATCACAAACGCTTGAATGTTTATGGCAGATTAGACGAGATACAGACGATATCTATAGTATATTGCCGGAACGGGAGGGTGATGTAGATAAGTTTATTCGCAGTAACCTAAATAATGGAGATGTTTTCGTTGATGTGGGAAGCAACATTGGTTACTACTCCATGATGGCTAGCCGTTTGGTAGGTAATAATGGTGCAGTTGTTGCGATTGAACCTGAACCAACAACTGCGCAATTGCTAAAGAATAACTTAGAATTAAACAACGCTTATAATATCCTAATATTTGAAAATGCCGCCTGGGATAAACAGCAAATAGTGACAATAAATTCTTCTAATGGATTCTTTGGTCAATCAAAAACGATTGAAAAACACGAAAATGCTATTTTGGTTAAAGCATTACCACTTGATATAATCTGTAAATCTCATAACCAGATTAAGATTATTAAAATTGATGCCGAAGGATCTGAATACAATATTTTACAGGGCGCAGTCGAAACGCTTAAAAAAACAAAATATTGTGTCTTTGAGTGCTCAAAGGATTACGATAAAATCATAAACTTATTACAGGCATCCGGGTTTCATACTCAAAAATTTGCTTTTACATCTTATATTCTAGCAAGAAAATGAAATTACCAACTAAAAAGAGACTCAAGTTTTGAACCTATTAAAAAATACCTTAGCGACCTTCGTATCGCAAATAATAGCTGTTATTCTATCGATATTTATTAGCATTATTATAGCTAGAACTTTGGGCCCCACTGGCCAAGGATCCTATGCTATCATACTGCTTATCCCAACTTTATTGACATTGCTAGCCAATATGGGCATAGGTATAGCTAATATATACTTTGGTGGACAAAAAATATATAGCTGGGCAGATCTTGCATCGAACTCTCTATTTTCTGGAATAGTACTAGGAATTATTTCCGCTTTAGCATTTGTAGCCTATTACCTGTCCTTCCAGCCCTCTTTTCTCAGTACGATAGTAGCTTTAAATATTGTTATTGCTGTCGCTGCAGCCCCTTTTATTTTATTAAAAAATTATTTTAGCTATATTTTGCTGGGTCAGCAAAATATTATGCAATATAATACTCTACAAATTGGACCGGGCTTAATTGGTTTGGTAACAGTAATATTCTTAGTGCTTGTTTTCAGTTATGGCTTATTTGGTGCCGTGCTCGCATGGTTCATTACAACAATAATAATCTCCATTGCTTCTATTTTACTAGTGTGGAAGAGAACGGAAATAAAAATATCGTTTAATCTAAGGCTTTTTAAAGAATCCATTCAATTTGGGGTAAAAGGTTATTTTGGCAACGTAATCCAATTTTTAAATTACCGTGTTGATTTGCTAATCGTGGCCTACTTTATGAGTATAAGTTTCGTAGGTTACTACTCAATTGCAGTTGTTATGGCAGAAGCACTATGGTACTTGCCCAGTGCCGTAGGCACAATAATACTCGCAAAAACTTCATCTGGTAGCTCAGACGAAGCCAATAGAATGACCCCGCAAATCTGTCGAAATACACTATTTATAACCCTTGTTGTTGCGATTATACTTCTAGGCTTGAGCAGGTATTTAATAATTCTGTTTTATGGTTCTACTTATCTTCCGGTCTTAACTCCTTTTTTAGTTCTGCTCCCAGGTGTGGTTGCGCTAAGTATTTGTAAAGTGCTGAGCAACGAACTTATTGGACGCGGTAAGCCTATTATTAATACCATTGCCGCGGCAATTTCGTTGTCTATTAATGTTCCGTTGAATATTCTATTCATACCGATGTGGGGTATTGTAGGTGCGGCTTTTGCATCTACTATTTCTTATAGCATTACAAGCATCGTCGTAATAACTGCATTTTTAAAGATATCTAGAGCAAGCATTAGAGATACCTTGTTTATTAAAAAGGAAGATTTTCAACTATACAAGAATATCTTGTTAGGTTTACGAAACAAAATAATGGAAAAAATTTAAGTGAATATTCAGTCAAAAAAGAAAAAAGTCCTCATTGTCTCGCATCTTTTTCCTCCTGGAAATACGGTTGGGGCCGTTAGAATAGGTAAATTTGTAAAATATTTGCCTGAATTCGGTTGGCAACCGATAGTACTTACAGCTGAATGTAAGAACGACTTACCATCTACCTTACCAATGGAAGCAGACGATTCGTACATTATAAGAACACCCTCGTATTCCTTGGCCAGCAAAGTTACTGGCGAGAAAATAATTAGCAGAAGTACTGGAGTTAAAACAATTCCTGCTACGGATAATAAACACCGCCGCATATATCGTAAAATATTTATAAAATTTCTAAGATTGTTAAAGCCATTTTATTCATTACCCGTAATAGAAAGGCTATTATTTGAAAATATGGGATGGAAAACACGCGCAGTGCGAGCAGGATTAGAAAGTATTAATAAGAATAAGATAGATGTTATTTTTAGTAGTTTTGGACCCGCAGTGTCTCATCTGGTAGCATCACAGATTCAAAGAGAGGCTAAAATACCATGGTTGGCTGAATTCCGAGACCCGTGGAGTCATAATGAGTATTACAGGCAAACCCAACCCTTTCATTTTATAGAAGAACTATGGGAAAAGAGAACTCTTGATAAAGCCAAACTCCTGATTACTGTTTCGCAAACATGGGCTAATTCCTTGGAGCTATTGCATCCGAAACCAACGATTATTATTCCCAATGGCTTTGATGAAGAAGATTATCTTGAAAAAGTACCCTTAACAGAGAAGTTCACCATCACTTACACAGGCAATATATATCCAGGAAAAAGAGATCCCGAGCCTCTCTTGAAAGCTATAGCAATACTAAAACAAGAAGGTAAAATAAATCAAACAAACTTTGAATTGCGTTTTTTTGGTAATAATGTCAATCAGCACATAACTTATTTAACAACTAAGTATGATATTAATAACCTGGTAAATATCTACGGCTTCGTTTCTTTCAAAGAGAGCATCAGGAGACAAAAAGAATCCTCAGCATTATTACTCTTATCATGGAATAATCCTAAAGATGCTGGAACACTTACAGGCAAAGTATTTGAATATATTGGAGCGAGTAGACCTATATTAGCATTGGCTTATCAGGGAGGGGAAATAGACAAGTTACTTCAGAAAACAGGATGTGGTGTTGTTGCGAACGATCCTGAGGAAATTCTCGATGTTATTGATAAATGGCTCGAAGAGTATGGGCGTAATAAACAAATCAAATCGTTTTACAAACCCAAGAATGAGTTAATAAAAAACTACACTCGACGGGAACAGGCAAAGCAATTAGCAGAAGCTTTAAATACTGTCATCAATCAGCAGTCTAGCCCTGTTTTGCTCCGTTGATGTAATAAGCATCAAACCCGTCATTAGAATATAGTTTTGCTACACTAGTATCCTGTTCAAGTTTTTCAAAATCCTCCGATAAAAACCGTATATGGGCAATTTCCGGAAATATATCTTGATACAGCAGCCTATCTTTATTACTGAGAACCAAGTATAGATTCTCTGCATAATATTGCCCCAAGAGTGAGTCATTGTCATAACCGAAATGGAAAGGCAACTTAGGCTCCTCCGGTACGTTTAAGGAATCAAGATTTCTAAGATCTTGCCGCCCGGTTCTTTCTTCAGCAGAAAGCAATAAATCTGCGAATCTACCGGGGGTGCCCAACAAAGTTGTTATATTCATGTTGGTGTTCTTATCTGATAAGAACCAATCCCAGCCGTTTATTTCAGAAATTGTTATTTGCCAATTCACTTCTAGTGTGTAACGAGAGGGATAAAGTTGCAGCCCTCCGTTTAAGAAAAAAAATAACATGACTACAATAGCAAAGGGCAGTAATAATATTCTTGAAAGGTATTGCTTACAATTCTGGCCTTTATTTAGTAATTCATATAGTAAAAAGCCCGCAAATAAGGTGCAAATTAATACAACATATACAAGCATTCTTAACGGCCCGAAACTCAAATTTAAAAAATATAGAATAACAATCAATAATGCAAGAAAACCTAATGGACCATATAAAGAACTAAGGTCCTTGATGTTTGGGTCTTTATTCATTTTTTTCAAGACAATAGGGAGTGTTATTAGTGCAAACAATATTAGAATACTAATGCCCCCATAAAGCTTGAAAAATTGTTCTACAGCACTGTAGCCTTGACTTACACCATATAACACTTGATCGAACAATTCATATATTTTGGTTGGCCCGCCTTCATTAATTAATGTCTGTACATTACGAATAGTTGAATTCCATACGTAGAAAGATGAAACCCACGTGATCAACCAAACAATCAAGAGCAATGAAGTGGTAGCATTGAAGCCTACAAATCTATTATTAGCAATCGATTTTTCATTGTTAAACAATCCTATTACTTTATTGAATAACCCTACTGTCAACAATATTAAAAGCAAGATAAAACCAGGTATCGGATGGAAAACGGGAATAAGGAATATCATGATTATAAGTAATAACTTCCAGTGCCATTCAGCGGAAGAAATACTTTTAAATAACAAGAACAGGACTAACGGGAACAATAAATTCGAAAGGTGGTTGGGGGTAAAATTTAGATACCAGCCTTGTAGAAAAGCCATGCTTATTACGGTAGCTAGAATAACCTGGCCTTTATCAGGTAGAACAGCCTTTGCTAGAAGATAACTGAACGCTACACTAAAAATACCAAATATAAGCGGCAGATATTTATGAGGTATTGTTGGATCGACATCCAAGATTTGCGAAAATTGTGCTGCGTGAATATATGCTGTTGGGTAGAATATCCCTGACTCTACAAACCCACTTGATATTGTTTCTTTAATTCGACCTAAATGGGTAAGAGGATCACCCGGGCACCATAACACATAACCCCTGGTTATCCATAAAGAAAGCATAGTAATAAAAGATAAAAATAACAAAGAAAAACCTAATAACCATTGTCGATGGTTTTTATGGTTTCCTATCTTTATTTCGTACATTGCGAGAATCAGCCCCACAATAATGTTAATAATCAAAGCTATCCATACAATAGGAGGCGTAGCTAAATATATCGAGGCTTCATAACTCTTCGCGGGTGAATTCCAAGCGATTATCACACCTGCTGTTAATAGCAAAAGACAGGCAATGGCGATAATTTTAAAAAAATACTTTTTTTTCATTTTATAGGTTAGGCTAGTTATAAACCTGTCGAATATATATTAACTACAAACATGCATTATGGTTGTTAATTAAACTAGCGTAAAGATGTTCAACATGAGCCATATTAGCTTTATATTCAGCTTTCTTGATTATAGAACTTCTATTAAATTTCCCATAAGTTAGTCTTTTATTCTTATCATTTATTAGATTGATGATTTTCTTTGCCAATGTGTGATAATCTTGTGCTGGAAATAAATATCCATTCTTATCTTCCTCTACCCACCAATTATTTGCTTTGATATCGCTCACAATCACCGGCAAACCGCAGGCCATTGCCTCTAGTAATGCGTTAGATGCACCGTCTGATAAAGATGTAGATACATAGATATCTGATCCAGTTAAATATTTTGACACGCAATCGTGTTGAACTTTACCAATGAATCTAATATTAGTTTTTATGTTGAGCTTTTCGGTCAATTTTTCTAAATAAGCTCTCTGGCTGCCATCGCCCATTATAATGCATACTATGTCAGGTATTGTTTGGCGAACAATATGAATAGCTTTTATCAATGTTACTATATCGTATATATACTCAAGATTTCTTGTGCTAATCACTATGGGGCTTAAGACTGGTAAATTTAATTGTTTACGAATCAAATTAATTGAAGCGGTTGGGGCAAATAAGTTTGTGTCTACTCCAAGAAGAGCAGTTTTTATTAATTTATTATTGGCGCCCAATTCAATTAGTTCTTCTATCATTGTTGGGGATAAGGATATTATTAAATCAGCCTTCTTCAACGAGTAAACAGTTAGGAGCTTATGAATAAAACTATTTTTTGGAGCGATTAGAACATCGCTCCCCCAAGCTGTTAATATAAACGGGTGATACCTTGCTGCGACGCCAAGATACCCGCAAATCGTTATAAAGTGAGCATTCAAAATATCTGGCTTAATTATTTTCACCAATTTTCGTACTTCAAATAACCATAATAAACCACTTACATACCCGGTAACCCTCCATATTTTGGGAAATAGTCTTGTTAATTGGTGCTTGAATATTCTAGTATCAAATAGTGAATCATCCTCAGGGAATCTTGATGAAATTAAATGAACTTCATGCTTCTGACGAACAAAATAGTTTGCCCATCTTTGTGTGTGTAAACTCAACCCGTCAGCAATTAAACAGATTTTCATAGGCTAACTGAGAACTCCTTAGCAATAAATTCCCAGTTCAACTTATCTTCTATTAGTTTTCGTCCTTGCCTTCCAAGTTTGCGTCTTAAATTCGGGTCTAACAATTTAGTTATTTCCTTGGCTAGACTATCTGGGTTGCATTCTTCATATCTAAGTTGATTATCTACAAACGTCATCTCATTAATATTCAATGAATCACTTGTAATTACTGGTAGTCCACAAGACATTGCTTCAAGTATACTGATAGATGCAGAGCCTGGCCAAACAGCCAAATCAGCCGCTGAATAATGGCGATACAGTTCTTTATTCGGCACGAAATCGTGCCAAATTACTCTACTACTAAGGTTAAATGCATCTACTTGCTTTTTAAGGTGGTCAATATATGAAGGACTTCCTTGACCTAACATAAGCAAATTGAGCTTAAAATCAAAATTCACAAGGGATATTGCTTGGATAAGTATTTCAATTCTTTTATCCGGGGATATTTTTCCGGAATACACAATTAATGTATCACTATTATTCAAATTGAATTTTCGCCTTAATGTTTTACGCGCTTCCTGATCTTTTTTGAACAGGTTGGCATCAGCAGCCAAGCTGATTATTTTAATCCTTTCTTTTGGGATACCATACCGAATGTGCATAAAATTTTTAGCAGGTTCGCCTACGGCAACAATTAGATCTGCTGATTTTATAATTAATTTAGAAAACAATAATCTAAATAAAGGGTATAAGAGTTTCAATTTACTCCTACTGTTTGCAAAGGTCATATGATCATCTATTATTAACTTATAGTTATGCTTATTATCAAAAAGCTTCATGAGAGCTAATCTAATTGCTGAGAAACTAACAATACCATGTACTATAATTATGTCGGGCTTATATCTTCTAACTGTTTTTTCCAGTTTTTTCAACCAAATTGCATACGGGATTTCGAATAAAACGCTTAGTCTGCAGAATGGTACGCCCTGTTCAAATCGTTTTCCAGGTAATACTCGCCTTTCTTTTAATAACGAATTTCCATTATTCTTAGGGAATGCAAGCGGGCTATATCGATCTGACGTAATTATGGTCACGTCATGACCTTGGTCTCTTTGCGTTTTAGCTAAGAATATTTCTTGGTAGCCCATTACTGGTTGGCAATAATCTGTAATGTGTAATATTTTCATGTTTGACTCAATATAAATATTGGCTGTATGCTTTAACTTTCTCCGATAGCATAGTAATATACTTCTTCTGTTTGGCGCGAGATAACGTCATACGAAAAAATTCTTTCTAAATGGCCTTTTCGTTTTTGAATTAATAGCTTTTTATTTTTTTCTTCATGTTTATTATCCAATACCTCTTCAATAGCTTGTGCTAATTCATATGGTTTTGGATTAACTACCTTGCTGAATTCTTTGTAAAGCCATTGAGAAACGCCGCAAGTGTTGGTTGTAATTACTCTTGAACCACAACTATACGCCTCAAGGGGCGCTATTCCAAATTCCTCCCTTCTCGACGGAAGCACATAAACATCGCAATCTATAAAAGCTGCAAGGCGCTCAGTGCCTACAAGTGGGCCGAGCAGAAACACGCGATCATTTATCCTTAACTTATGGATTAATTTTTTGATGATATGTAAGTGCCCAGCATCCGGGCCAATGATAATTAGTAGCGCATTATCGCGGTTTAAAATTTTGAATGCTTCTATTAGAATGTCTGGGCCTTTTATCAAGTCGATTCGTCCTAGATACAAAATTAAATCTTTATCCCCGTTGAGATTGTATCTATTTCTAAATTCCCCTTCATTGGGTAATTCGTTTAGCTCACTTAGATCTACGCCGTTTGGTATTAAGTAGACTTTTTCAGGTTTTACACCCATGCTTTTATATAAAAGATGCTCGCTTGGCACGCCAGCAATTATTGCAGAAGCATTTCTTATAATATTATTACCAATAATAGTGTCATAGAATTTTTTTAGGAAGCCACGACGCAAGTAGCTTTCATAAGAGTTATGGGGCCATAGAACATAGGGGACATATCTTCTAAATAAGAGAATTTGAATGTTGTGTATAAAACGATATTCAACTAAATGCACAATATCATGATTCTTTATATCATTATTAATTGCCAACGCCATATGCGGTGAGAAAAAGAACCTTTGCCAAGCCAAAGTATTACTGAAATTTGGAAAGTACTTTATTTTAACGCCGTCAATAACGTCTTCTTTTTTATGGTGTCTGTTATTTTCATCAATTGCATCAGTGCAGAAGACTGTTACTTCATGCCCTTTTAATACAAGGTGTTTTGCGAGAAGTGCAATAAATGGCACTAGCCCGCCATATTTCCAAGCAGGTACATAAACAGGTGAAATAATCAATACTCGTAATTTTCGCTTATTACGCATGTTCACAATCGAATAATAATTGTCCATACGAGGAATCTATGATCTCAGTTAATTGTGTAGCTCGTCTTATATATGAATGCTTGCGTAAAACTTTTATTCTTGCGTTCTTTCCAATGATGTAAATGCGTTTGTCTTTGCTTAATAATTCGTTGAAAAAAAGATTGGCTTGATCTCGATCGGAAACCAACAATATTTCATTTCCAGGCTCAAACCACTTTTCAATGCCATTATAGGGTTGGGATACAATACATGCCTCGAAAGCCGCTAACTCGAAAGGCCTGGCCGTTGAAGAAGCATAAACCGAAGTATGGGACCATCTGGTAATGTTTAAGTTAATCTTACTTCTGCAAACATATTCTCTCATTTCGCTATATGTGAGATCCCCTACTAATTCCGCGTTGCCTAAATCAATATTGAACCCTTTGCCACCAACAACAAACCTTGCATCTGGCATCTGCCTGCTGGGCTCCGCAATCAATTTATTCATCCATTCTTCACGAAAATCACTACCATACCCGAAGAAAAAAATATCAATATCTTTTTCTGCTTCAATAGGCTTGCAAAGTTCAGGATCGATTGCGTAATGAAAAGGATGAACATTCCCGGCTCCCATTTCCTGAAGATCAGGTATGCATCCTTCTGAATTTGTGAGAAACGCGTCATACTCAGTTAGATCTGCACCTTCATAGTAATTGAACTTAAACCCTCTGCTTACCGTATATTTGGGTAAACTGGTAGGCATATCGCCATCGTAATAAATTACAGGGATTTTAGCGATCTTCTTAATAGCGGATGGAACCCCGTTAAAATGATTGATGGGAACATTCATGATAAGCACGGTGTCTATGTCTTGCTCTTTGCGCAATATGTACATTACGTGTCGTTTCCATTTGGGATTTATATAGTTGTTAATCAAATATTTGGAAGCGGGTGTTAATATATTTTTCCCACTAGGTGATATACCTTTATTTTTTAAACTGTTTAAATGCGCGTTGTAGATGATGCTTTCCTTGGAGCAAGGGTTTGGATAAGTTCGCCACCACAGGCTTTCCACCGGTTCACCTAGATACGGTACTACGATAACTTCATTGCCAGTTTCATACAAAGCTTTGAATAATTGCCACCATGAAGGTGTGCAGCCAAGTCGATATTTTAAATCTAGAGTTGACGCTATTACTAATATTTTCATATAGTCATTATTTACAAAATTACCATTGTTCCGTTTTTGCAATCATTTTGGCATTTTGCTCATACCAGGTTATTGTCTGCTTAAGCCCTTCTTCAAATGAAGTGGAGGCCTTAAATCCAAATTCTGTTTCTGCCTTTCGAACATCGAGGCACCGTCGAGGTTGACCGTCTGGTTTGCTGGTATCCCAATATATTGCACCCTTGAATTCCATTAGACGACATATAATAATTGCGAGGTCGCTAATGCTTATTTCCCATCCACTCCCCAAATTGACAGGATCCGGTTTATTGTAAGTATCAGTAGCCAGAACAATCCCTCTAGCTGCATCTGCAACAAAGAGAAACTCGCGTGTCGGTCGCCCACTGCCCCACAATGTTATATGGTCTAATTTTTGCTTTCGTGCTTCATACACCTTTCTGATTATTGCTGGTATTACGTGTGAAGTAGCCGTGTTAAAATTATCACCCGGCCCATAAAGATTTACCGGTAAAAGATATATGGCGTTGAGGCCGTATTGTTGCCGATAAGCCTGGGCTTGCACTAAAAGCATTTTCTTAGCTAAACCATAAGGCGCGTTGGTTTCTTCCGGGTAGCCGTTCCATAAATCAGCTTCTTTGAAAGGCACAGGAGTGAATTTAGGATAAGCGCAAATGGTTCCAGTAATAACTATCTTTTTTAACCCGAAGCGCCTAGCCTCTTCAATAATTTGTATCCCCATAATCGCATTTTCATAGAAGAGTTTTCCCGGGTGAGCTTGATTCTCACCAATTCCCCCAACCATCGCCGCAAGATGAATTAATATTTCGGGAGAAGCATCTGAGTATAATTTCTTAACATCTTCTAGAACTACCAAGTCGTATTCTTTATGCGTTGGGGCAAATATAGTTGTGCATCCACATTTTTGGAGCTCTTCTACCACGTAACGCCCAAGAAAACCTGTGCCGCCGGTTATCACAATACGTTTGTTTTGAAGGTTATTCATATTTGAACCATACTTCCCTTTGTTTCAATAATGCGAAACCTTCTCCTGGTGGTTGCAATCCTCCCATCTTCATATCTGCATCTACCATGATGCGTACAAGTTGTTTGAAAGTAGTTCGGGGTTGCCAACCAAGCTTGTTCTTAGCCTTTTTATTATCAGCTAATAATTGATACGGGTCTGTGGGGCGGCAATAACGGGAGTCAATTTTTACATAGTCCTGCCATTGAAGCCCCACATAGCCAAAAGCTTCATCTAGGAATTCCTTTACGGAATGACTATCACCAGTTCCGATAACATAATCTTCGCAATCATCTTGCTGCAGCATTTTCCACATTGCTTCGACATACTCCGGCGCAAAACCCCAATCACGCTCGGTGTCTAAATTGCCCAAGTACAACACTTCTAGTTTTCCAGCCATGATTGCAGCAACAGCTCTAGTAATTTTTCGAGTTACGAAAGTTTCTCCTCGGCGTGGCGACTCGTGGTTAAAAAGGATACCATTGCAAGCAAATAGATCGTAGGCCTCTCTATAATTTATGGTTATCCAGTAAGAATAAGCCTTTGCTGCAGCGTACGGACTTGCCGGATGAAATGCTGTAAGCTCATTTTGTGGAGCGGGTGAAAAACCAAACATTTCGCTTGAAGAAGCTTGATAGAACCGTGGTTTAAGCCCGCTTCGTCTTATTGCTTCTAAAAGCCGTGTGGTGCTTAATCCGCTGACATTTCCGGTAGCTTCAGGCATATCAAAGCTAACACGTACATGGCTTTGTGCACCTAAATGATAAATTTCATCCGGATGAAGACAATGAATTAAGTTTGAAAGATGACCCCCATCACTTAAATCACCGTAATGAAGGAATAGCCGCGCACCTGTCTCGTGAGGGTCAACATATAAGTGATCAATACGGCTCGTATTGAAGGTGCTTGAACGACGAATGAGGCCATGTACTTCATAACCTTTTAATAGCAACAACTCTGCCAAATATGAACCGTCCTGACCAGTAATACCAGTTATTAGTGCTTTCTTTGGCACAACAATTCTCCCATAAAGTTAATCTTCGGCATTTTTATAAAATATTAGAAGCCACATCGTTTTTATTCAATCGTATTTTAATAACAGCTAATGCAACGCAAAGACCATGTTTAAATGCTCTGGTACTTAAGGTGTAGTGATCATACCGACAGCTTACAGGGGCCTCCTTGATAATGTAGCTGTTACGCCGGGCTCTTTCAAGAATTTCAACGCTATTACTCATTCCGCGTTCATTTAGCTTAAGATTTTCAATAACTCTCTTACCATAAGCTCGGTAACCACTCTGAGCATCGGACACCTTGACTTTCGATCCGATGTTGAAAAGCCATGTAATAACCTGGATGCCGAATTTCCGATAATCCGGAATTGTGTGCTCTTTATCCAAAAACCGTGAACCTATTACAATATCTGCTTCTTTTTCCAAGATGGGTTGTATCAAACGAAGAAGTTCATTAGGTGCATGCTGTCCGTCACCATCAATGATAACCATAACATCTGCTGAATGTTTCCGAGCTGCCGAAAAACAGGATTGAATAGCTTTGCCGTAACCAAGGTTCCTTTTATGGCTGATTACCCTGGCTCCCGCTTCCCTGGCTATTCTGGCTGTGTCATCCGTTGACCCGTCGTCTACCACAATCACTTCGTCAACATACTGTCTAGCTAAACCCACCACCTCATAGATGTGCGCGGCGGTATTGTAACACGGAATTACGGCTACGACTCGCTGCTTATTATCTGGCATATTTCAAGACTCGGGTTCTATTCGGGTATGAAGCGATATAGTTTAACACTATGCTTCGACACGCGCTAGCGGGAAAATAGTAGGGTTTAATTAGGCATGAGTATAAATACGGGTATTTTACATCACGTGTCGTCACCACCTTTTGGCGTTTGTATGGCAGATGGCTTGTTGTTGCAGCTTTTCTTTAGCATATCCAAGGAAAGGTTAAATGGCGATTATTGCGAGTTTAAAAAAGTGTGTCTTGGCAGATGGGGAATAGTGTTAATTATATCTGGCTTGGGGTTGTTAGCCCTGCCTGGCGGATAATTTATCCTATTGACAATGAATATTCGTGGTAATAGAATCAACTATCTTGCACCCCCAAAATTGGAATATTAAACGGATGGTTCGGTGTCTCATAATTTAAAACCTTGCACAAACTTTGAACCTGGTATCTATCCTGTTGATATTATTGAATCAGTATTGAACTGCGTCTTATCAAACTCTTCCCACGGGATACGAATCATCAATCCTGACCATACGATTGGCACTGTTAATCCGGCATTTTTATATATGGCCGGTGTTAGCCATGAAGAAGTAATTGGTAAAGAGTGCCGGGAAGTGCTTAAGGCGCAATTTTGCGATTCTTCAGGGTGCCCGGTAACAAGAATATTGCAAGGTGAGAAATGCATTAATACTGAAGTTGAAGCCTTTCGTAAGGATGGGACTAAGATTTCTTGTATTTTAAACGCAATACCGATTTGCAAAAAGGATGGGCAAATAGAAGCGATTGTCGAAATATTCCAGGATATTTCTGAGCAAAAGAGGCTAAAGAATGATGCCTCAGAATCAGAGGATATGTACCGTACAATAATAGAACTAGGTACAAATATTGGCGAAGCAATCGTTATGTTGCAGGATGTTAACGGCGTTGAAGGCAAACAGGTGTATGTCAGTGACCAATGGCCAAAAATAACTGGTTATAACAAAAAAGAACTTTTAGGGATGTCATTCTTCGAACTAGTTTGTGGCGAAGATAGAGAATATTCAGTTAATAGGCATCGAAAGAAAATGTCAGGCAAGCCTATTCCAAAATTATTTGAGTTGCATATAGTTACCAAAAAAGGAAACAAAATACCAGTTGAACTCACAAGCGCAGTGAGTAATTATAAGGGCCACCTATCCAATATCGTTTACTTAAGGGATGTTACAGAAAGAAAAAAATTTGAAAACGACTTAATTATTGAGAGAGATAGGGCTAGAAGTTACTTAGACGTTGCTAACGTAATGATAGTGGCAATAGATGACAATCAAAAAGTAGTTTTGATAAACAACAAGGGATGCCAGATACTCGGATACAGTAAAGAAGAGATTATAGGCAAGAAATGGGTCGATCATTTTATTCCGAAAGAAATGAGGCAGGATGTCGGCTCGCTTTTAGTGAGGCTAACAAGCGGGGAAGTAAAACCTATTGAATATTTTGAAAACCCGGTATTAACGAAAGGCGGTCATGTTAAAATGATCGCCTGGCATAATAGTGTTATAAGAGATCATAACGGTAAAATTATCGGAGCACTGGGTTCTGGCGAGGATATAACTGAACTAAGAAAAGCGGAGAAAGAACTCAAAGATTATAAGAATAATTTGGAGAGGCTTGTTGAAATTCGCACTATAGAATTGCAGGCAGAAATTGAACAAAGGGCAAAGGCTGAAAATAAACTGGCAGAACTTCTTAGAGAGGAGACTAAGTTAAGAAATAAAATCGAAGAACAAATGGAAGAAAGGGCAAAATTTATGAGAATTCTGGCACATGAGTTGAAAAGCCCATTGACTTCATTAATTGCTGCTAGTGATTTGCTTTTTGAAAACTTGGATAGCCAGACGAAAAACAGGGTTATTTGGCAAGTAAATAAAGGCACAAGGGAATTAGATAAAAGAATTGGCGAGTTGTTTGACCTGGCACGCGGAGAAATTGGTATGTTAACGCTTCAATATCAGCAAGTAAGACCTGAAAAGATATTCTCAGAAACAATTTCAAGCATTGAGACCGAAGCAGAGGGCAAGCAAATCCTTTTAATCTCAGACTATCCAAATAATTTACCTTGTGTATCCTGGGACCCTCAACGAATTAGTCAAGTGTTACGGAATTTACTTGATAACGCGTTGAGGCACACCAGTGCAAATGGAAAGATAGCGTTAAGAGCACAACTTCAAGGAGAAGCAATATTAATTGAGATTGAAGATACTGGTGCAGGTATTCCGCGCAATAAGCTTTCAGAGATTTTCCAAGCATACAACAAGGTAATGACTCGCGGTAAAACCAGTGGTGGCATGGGTTTGGGTTTGGCTCTGGCAAAAATGTTTGTAGAACTTCATGGTGGCCGTATCTGGGCAGATAGCCAAGAAAACTGTGGCAGCAAATTTTGCTTTATCCTGCCAATCAACAATCATCTAAACTGTTTGTGATGAAAATTCTGATAGTAGAAGACGATTCTAGAATCCAAGAAATGGTTTCCCTGGCTTTCGAGGTGCGCTGGCCTGAGGCAACAATTATTAAGGTTGGCCTTGGGCGGGAGGCTGTTGATATTGCGGGAAAGGAAAATCCGGACCTTGTCATTCTTGACTTGGGCTTGCCAGATATCGATGGCTTTGAAGTATTAAAAAAGATCAGATTGTTTTCAAATATCCCGATTATTATTCTTACGGTTCGAGACGAGGAAAGTGACATTGTTCAAGGCCTGGAAAAAGGAGCTGATGATTACGTCGTTAAACCATTCAAACAGTTTGAACTGATGTCCAGAGCGCAAGCGTTGATGAGGCGCTACCATTTGGTCTCAAAATCTCCTGCGCCAAATTTAGGCATCCTTAAATTTGGTAACTCTATCCATCACTTCTATGTAGGTACAAAAAGTGTTAATTTAACAAGTACCGAAGGAATTATACTCTCGCACTTAATGAGGAATCCCGAAAAAATTGTTTCGTTATCCAATTTGTCAGAGTTAATATGGGATACAGATTGTGTTGGTTCAGCCGAAGCAATTCGTGTCTATATTCGTCGTATTCGTAAAAAAATTGAAGTAAATCCTGATAAACCAAAAATATTACTTACCCACAAAGGAGTTGGATACAGCCTGCATAAACCCGATTGAATACTTTTATTTGTTTTTCCCTTTTCATTACCTTTCTGCAATACGTAATCAATTAATTTGTAATATAAACATCATCTCGTTAATCTAGTTTTTAAGCTACTCGTGTTAATCTAACGGTAAAGGTTGTATCTTATTTGCCCCCATTTTATAAAACCAGTATGAATGCCGTTATTGCAATCGATGATGTAAATACCAAAGAAGCAGTATCGACTATTTTTCGAATGTGCTTACCTGAATGTACATTAAATTATTCCGCGTCTGATCGACAAACATTAAACATGGTTAATACTATCAATCCTGATGTGATAATCCTTGGTTGTTTAAAAGCTATTGAATATACGAGAAAATCAGTTAGAGATGTTCGTAACCGTAGTACGGCACCGATTATTGTCATTTCATACCTGCAAAATTCACACACAATACAAGAGTTGATTGATTGTGGCGCAGACAGAATAATCAACCAGCCACTCAAACAACTGCAATTTATCGCTTCGGTAAGAGCTTTGCTGCGTATTAGTTACAAGCCATAGTTGCATTTTTCGCGGAGAGTTATCCATGGCAGGTAACTCTGCCCAAACATTCACCAGTATTAACGGATTGTAATACTCGTAGACCTTTTCCGTAATGGTAGAACTTTTCCATTAAGATTATTTGTAAGCATATTAAGTCATAATAACGAGTGTCGGTAATAAATATTCGCGAATGACAGGTTGATGTGAACTTTCTGAGTAGATCTATGAGAACCATTACAAGCTTTACTTTGGTAGCCAGGTGATGTATTGAAAGAACTTTCTTATTGGGTCAGTGCAACAACGGTTTTATCCATCAGGTTCTTGATGTTGCAGGTAAAGAAAAGCTTTTCCCGACTTTCTTTTTAGGTATGAGGAGGTGGCGATAGTATATTGGGATATTTGAAAAAACGGCGTAATGCACAAAAAAGGAGGAAGAAATTTAATGTCTGATAAGGAAAAGGAAATTGACAAAGGGCAGTTATCCAGAAGACAGTTTTTAAAAAGCGCTGGATTAGTAATTGGCGGTTCAGCGGTTGGTTCTTCGATATTATTGTCTGCTTGTAGTGGCGGCGAGACTACCAAAACCGTTACCGTTACTACCTCAGTATCCAAATACGTTTGTCCATCTTGTAACCAAGAATTTAACACTGTAGTTGCTCTATCATCTCATATTGAATCAGCGCATCCCGGCGCGGTTCAAATTGAAGGCTTAACCACGTTAAAAGTTAATGGAACAGAATATAAACTGATACTTGAACCTCACTGGACTCTAGCTTGGGTACTCAGGGAAAAACTTGCTCTTACAGGGACAAAGATATCATGTGATATGGGGGCATGTGGGCTTTGTACGGTATTAATGGATAATCAACCCGTATTAGCTTGTATGCTTCTGGGGGTTGAATGCGGTGGTAAGGAAATTGTCACGATAGAAGGGTTGGAGGTAGATGGGAAGTTAGACCCGATTCAACAAGCCTTTATTGATAACGATGCAATGCAATGCGGATATTGCATCCCGGGGGCAATAATGATGGCCAAATCATTGCTTATCAACAACTCTAGCCCCTCAAAAGACCAAGTAGTTAAAGCTTTGTCTGGGGTACTGTGCAGATGTGGAACCTATCAAAAACAGTTCAAGGCTGTATTAGAGGTGGTTTAAAATGCGCGGTTTGAATTTAAACGATCCAAGAATACAAACCTACCTTAATTCTCTTTCTCCCGAGGACAGGAAAAGACTAGAGAAATTGTACCGAGCAGACTCTCAAAAACCAGAAGGGACAACTACCTCTGATGAGGCAGACGCCAAATGTCCTAAACAGGTCTCGTGAAGGAGGTAATGATATGGCAGATGCGCTTAAAGTCATAGGACAACGGCTACCCAGAGTTGATGCACGCAGAAAAGTAACGGGCAAGTTACTTTATTACTCCGACAGATCTATTCCGGGGATGCTATACATGAAGATATTGCGAAGCCCTTATGCTCATGCAAAAATTACATCCATAAATGTAAGCAAGGCATTAGCGCTTCCAGGTGTTGAGGCTGTTCTTACTCATCAAGATGTTCCTCAAGTTCCCATTAGTTTCCCGGATAACATCTTTATTCTACAGGACAGGGTTTTTTATGTCGGGTGCGAGGTTGCTGCAGTAGCTGCAACATCTGAAGAAATTGCAGAAGAAGCTACCCGTCTTATAGAAGTTCAGTATGAAGAGTTACCAGTTCTGCTTGAGGTCGATGATGCCATTGCACCAAGTGCTCCTGAGATTCATCCAGGCACCCCAAACTTGATTTTCGGTATGCCTATTTTAGCTGAATGGGGCGATATCGCCGATGGTTTTGCAGCAGCCGATCAGACTCTAGAGGGAACTTACACCACCCAGGCCGTTTACAATTGTGGCCTTGAAAACCATGGTTGTATTGCCGATTGGAACAAAGATGATTACGTGACGATATGGTGCGGCACACAAAGCGCTTGGGGTATCCGTGAAGCTTTTGCTCCCGCCCTCGGGGTTCCAATGAGCAAGTTGAGAATAGTAAACTGCAATCTCGGCGGTGGTTTTGGTGGCAAAACCTACACATTGAGGCACTATGGTATCGCCGCTTTACTTTCAAAGAAAACTGGAAAACCGGTCAAGTTTACGGGTAGCAGGGAAGACGAATTCCAAAGGTGCAATACTCGGCATGCAACCAAGTTTACTTTCAAAACAGGTTTTAAACAGGATGGTACTCTAACGGCTCTGGATGCCAAAGTAAGGTGGAATACGGGAGCATACTTCACGGATGCGTTGGGTACAGCCTATGTCGCTATTGATGCTACGAACATATACCCCGTACCTAACTGCCGCTGGGAATGTGACGTCGCTTATACCAACCGTCCGAATGCCGGAGCCTTTAGAGGATATGGCAATCTGCAGGCCACTTATGCCCTTGAAATCCACTTTGACAGGCTGATAGAACAATTGGGCATGGATCCTATCGACTGGAGACTTAAGAATCATATAAATGCCGGGGAGATTTACGGAGCTGGTCAAATTCTTACCAGCGAAGCATTCGATGAAGTCATTACCAGGGGAAGTCAGACTATCGATTGGCAAAACAAATGGAAAGGTTATGGCAAACCATACGAAGTCAACGGCTCTAAACGAAAAGGTGTCGGTATGGCTTGTTCTATACATGTGGGGATGTATGGCTATGACCAGGTCGTGGCTCGAATCGATCAAGATGGAAGTGCACAGGTACACGTGGGCGTCAGTGACCACGGTCAGGGGAACGATACTATAATAGCCCAGATTGCAGCCGAAACCTTGCGGATGTCATTCGAAAAGATTTCTGTAGTAAGCGGAGATACTCAAGCTGCTACCTGGGGTTCACCAACAGTTGCCAGTCGCGCAGCCGCGACTACCGGTAAAGCTACATTATATGCATGTGAAGATGCCCTTAAGAAATTGCTTGAACTTGCCGCACCTTTGCTCGGGGTAGGTATTAATGATGTTGATGCAGCCGAAGGTGCAGTATTTGTTAAAGCTTCCCCGGGTCAAAAGCTCACGTATCAAGAAGTGTTGGCTCAAGTGTATCCACCCGTGATCATAGGCAGCGGCAGGTGGGGTGTACCAGAAGCGGAAGCAGTCCAAGGAACGGCTGCTCATTTTGCAGATATCGAAGTAGATACTGATACCGGTGAAATAAAGATAAATAAAATAGTAGCTGCCCATGACGTCGGGCGAGTAGTGAATCCGAGTACATGTGAGAACCAAATAGAGGGAGCTCTATGCTCAGCGGGAATAGGAATGGCTGTATATGAAGATTTCGTCATAGATGCATTGACAGGCAAGATCAACAATCCCAATCTTTCGGATTACGCGCTGCCCACCGCCATGGAGACCCCGGAAATGCAAGTAATATTTGAGGAACCGATCGATCCCGTTGGACCCTACGGCGTTAAAGGAGTAGCGGAAATTCCATTAAACATGATAGGACCTGCTGTTTCAAATGCTGTTTACAATGCTATCGGAGTTCGTATAACAGATTATCCCATAACGCCAGCTAAAGTCCTTGCGGCATTGAATAAGGTATAGGAGGCAGATAGAGATGAAGAAATTTGAACACGTAAACGCTAAATCGATTGAAGAAGCCGTGTCGGTACTTGGTGGGGGCAACGCGGTATTAATGGCCGGTGGTACGGATTTATTATGTGTCCTTAAGGATGAAATACTGCCGGCTTATCCCGGGACAGTTGTCAATTTGAAGACCATCTCTGGCCTTTCCTATATCAAAGAGGAAAGCGGCGTATTGAAGATTGGCGCTTTGACAACTCTTAACCAAATTGTTGAAAACAGTATTGTTCAATCAAAATATTCTGCTTTAGCAAGTGCTGCGGACAGAGTGGGTTCACCTCAACTTAGGGTGACTGGTACTATTGGCGGCAATCTTTGCCAAGCGACTAGATGCTGGTTCTATCGTGCATCACGAAACTACTATTATTGTCTTCGCAAAGGAGGAACCCTGTGTTTTGCAGTGACTGGCGATAACCGATACAACTCTATTTTCGGCGCCGGTGGCTGTTTTGCTTCTTGCCCATCCGATACAGCAATTGCATTAACTGCCCTTGATGCAAAGGTAGTTACCAACAAAAGGGTGTTAGACATTGACAAGTTGTTTGAGGCAATGGGTACTTCTCTTGCCCAAGATGAGATTATTACCGAAATACAGATACCCGCGCCTCAAGCCGGAACCAAACAAAAATTCATCAAATTCAGTGTACGCAAGCAGATCGATTTTGCTGTAGTTAGTGTAGCAACCTTAACAACAAGCTCGGGAGGGAACGTAACAGACTCAAGAATTGTGCTTGGTGGCGTTTCACCTAGACCCTTCCGGGCTGTGGATGCTGAAAATGAAATTAAAGGAAAGGCCATTACAGAAACCAGTGCTACGGCTGCTGGGAACGCTTCAGTCAAATCAGCAACCACTTTGCCTAGGAATAAATATAAAGTACCTATAGCAAAATCGCTTGTTAAAAACGCTCTTCTCGCCTGAATTAAAGTGGGGTGGGTAGAACATTCTACCCACCCCACTTTCCAGTGTAATAAGTTCAATAAGTTCTATAGCGGAAGTCGTCGGAATGATTAATGGTATGAATTAACAAGTATCTAGAAGGTTTATGCGTATTTCAAAAAAATACGGATTGTTCTTTTTATCCATCTTCTTGATGGCAACCTTGGTTTATATTCCTGTTGGTTGTCCCACCTGTGGTTCCATTGACACACAAATTGCGAATCAGACCCAATCAGTTTTTGCTAGTTCCCTATCGTTAGAGGATACTCGAGCCGTCTTAATATCATTTAAACGTCAACATGCATGGTGCGCGAATCAATATGTTGAAGTCGTCGTTAATATCGAAGTATTAATTAGAAATAACAATCCGAGTGAATTCGATGGACCGATTCTTATCAAAGGTCAATTGAGTGAAAAGATACGATTACAATTCGCTTCAGCATTGGGTTATGAAAACAAGCTGATTTATTTAAGAATTCCTGGGGAAGGAATCGCTGAAGCAACAGTTAATATGCGCCTGTGGGCAGTAGGTTTAAGTATCACGGAAGAAATGATCGCTAATCCGGAAATAAGCTTGATCGTAAGGCCCAGGGAAATTGTAGATAATTGTCCTTTATGTAAGGGAACACAAAAAATATATCTGCCTTCGGCAATAAAAGAATATTTAAAATGAAATTGATTACAGGCACGAACAAAGCTCTATTGGCTGGTTTGATTATTGGAATCTCAGCAGCTCTCATTCAAGCATATTTCGATGTTCAACCTCCATCTGCCAATGGCTTTTGTGCAATAGGACACCCAAGAGATTTCATCAATTGGAGTATCAATCATTCATTTGGTTTAAATTTGGCCACAAATGAAGGTTTTAAGGTATATCCGGCATTAACGGTATTTGGAGTATTTGCAGGCGCATACGTAGCAGCCTACAGAAATCATGAAACACATATACGCAAAGGTCCTGTTCCAGGCGCACTGAATCCAGCTATTTTAGGTTTCTTGGTGGCTAATTTCGGCTTGTTGTGGGGTGCCTGTCCAATACGAACGAGCCTCTTGACGGCATATGGAAATTATATGGCTGCAATTGTGTTGTTCAGCATTGTGACAGGAGCCATATTAGCGTGTATATGGGTTAATAAAACAACGAAAGGGGCTATCAATTTATGACTGCTGTAATAGCTTCTATATTAATAGGAATTATCGCCGGTTATGCCGGTCAAAGATCAAGATTTTGTATAGTCAGCGGAATTCGTGACTTTTATCTGTTTAAAGACTGGTATCGTCTAAAAGGGTTGTTTGGATTGATCTCAGGAGCTTTTCTCGGTTATTTGCTTTTTAAAATCTTAGGCGGGGATATAGCCGGTTTTCCGATGTTGGCAATTAATGAATCACTGGGTTATTGGGTGTTGAGTATTATAGGTGGTATTGGTATAGGATTCTTTTCTATTCTATCGGAAGGGTGTCCTTTTAGACAGCATGTAATGGTGGTAGAAGGCCGGCAATCGGCATTGTATTATCTCATTGGTTTCTATATAGGAATTGTGTATTTCTATTTTGTGACAATAAAGATTATGGACCTCGTAGTTTTAGCCTGAACGTTAAACGGAGGATTAGGTGAGGATATACTTAATAACAGGGGCATTAATCTTTTCAAGTTTGTTATTTTCCTCATGTATTATGGACAAGAATCCACCTATAACTTATACAGACTCCAATGTGGTAATAGAAGTTAAGGTTAATCAAGAATTTACAGTTTCGGCTCAGAAAGAAGCGACTGATATACATTGGATAGCTAGTTATGATGCTTTGAAGTTAGAGCCTACCGGGAGTGGATATATACCCCCAACCACACAAGATTCGAATTTGATGGGGCTACAATGGTTTAAATTCAGAGCATTGTCTTCCGGCGAAACACATTTGGAGCTTACGATGATCAAATTTATTCACGAGCAACCTTTTCCTCAACCGGGCCCCAAAATATTTCAGATAAAAATTGTGGAGTAGAGTGCCCTTAAGTGATATTAAGATCTTACGATAAAGAGTGTGTGTTTTAATGTTAACAACAAACGAAATGCTATCGTCATTGAACCAAAAACTGCTTGAAGAGCCGGATCGAATAAAAATGGCTAAGGCTAAGGGGGTCAAAGTCGTGGGTTATTTTTGCCCCCATATACCTGAAGAAATAATATTTGCCGGCGGAATGCTGCCGGTTAGGTTGGCCTTCGGTGGTGAAGCTGATATTGAACAAAAAGGTGAAATGTACCTCAAATCATATTGCTGTTCCTTCGTTAAATCATGTGTAGGTTTTAAAATCCACAACACCAACCCATATTACGACCTCATAGATGCTGTTTGTGTAGCCAATACTTGTGATGGCATGAAAATTAACGCTGAATATTATGAAAAGTATTTTAATATGCCGGTGTTTTCTTTAAACATTACTCGTGTACATGATAGGTTGCGTTCCCGTCCGCATACGAATATCTATTTTAAACAAGAGTTAGAATTGTTTCGTTCACGCCTTGAAAAATTTAATCAAAACATGATCAGTAACAGAAATATAATGAGAGCTGTTGACCTGTATAACGAGATTAGGCACAACTTGTGGATATTATATGGATACCAGAAAGAATTATCGACACCCATTGATTGGGAAGACGTTTTTAACATTACTCAAGCCGGGTTTTTAATTGAACGGAATGAATACCTGAGCCAACTTAAAGACATAAATAAAAAACTTGAACGTGTCGATTACAAAACATCCAAAGGATCAAGATTGCTTATTTGCGGCAGTATAATAGGCATAAACGATGTCAAGGTACTTGATCTTATTCGGCAAGCCGGTGGGAAAATTGTCGCTGATGCGACTTGCACAGGGACTATGCTTGCCCGGAAAAAAGTCGTTCCTTTTGGTTTGATTAAAGATCCTATTGCCGCTCTTGCTGAAAGGTATCTCTATAATATTCCCTGTCCTTTTATGCTTGATCTACAAAAAAGAGAAGGCAGAATAACCAAGTTAATAAGAGAATACATGGTGTCAGGTGTAATCTATTTTATCGTCAGGGGTTGTGATACCTGGCGAGCAGAATATGAATTGGTCAGGCGAATGATGCGGTCCTCACCTAGTCCTGAATTGAATAAACCGATTCTATTAATCGAAACAGATTACTCTAAATCGGACGTTGGTACTATCAAGACCAAACTAGAGGCTTTTTTAGAAATGATTGGAGGCAAGATAAAATGACGGGTGAACCTGTCTTTAGTTATCATTCGGTATCGATGTCTAGTCTGTTAGATTGGTTTATCGATCCTGATAAAAGAATAATTCCAGTTGGTAAAAAAGTCGTTGCCAAGTCACCACTTCTTCCCAATGAGCTCATCTATACTTTCGACGCTGTAGCGTATGATCCATATTTCAACGAAGCAATCATCCACTCTGTGTTTGAAAAAAATCCTAATTTTTCCAATAAGGCTATTGAAGCCGGTATGAGCCCGGATTTTAATTCATGGAATCTTACGATGTTAGGCACGGCCATTGCCGGAAAGGAGGTACTAAAAGCCGACCTCTATGTATCGTTATGCGGATGTGGTAACTGGGATGATCAATTGATCAAGAGCTTTCAGTTGCTATCCTATCTAAAAGATAAACCTTTGCGCTATTTAGAAGTACCGAAAGTGGATATTGAAAACGAAAAAATGACAAGAAACTTCATTAAATGCGAACTTAAACAATTCTTTGAGTGGTTATCGCTAAATCTGCATTTCAAGTACAAGGAAGATGATATTAAGCAAGCGATTTTGCAGGGAAACAACTTACGCAAAGATATTTTAGATATCAACAAGCTTATATCTGATTATCCTGGGTTGTTACCATCGCTCGAGTATTACCTACTGCAATCCTTACTGAGTGATTATGCCTGTAATCCTGATGTATTGCATCAAAAGTATTTGACGTTGATAAATGAATTGAAAGTAAAGACCAGGGAATTGGCAATAAGCGATAATAACACAAAATCCAAACGTTTCAGAATTTATATTATGGGGGAGCCTATTCAAGAACTAGGAATGTTGAATATTCTTGAGAGTCATGGTGGTATCTTAATAGGGTGTGATACCTGGCTTGATCTTTACTATGACCTGATTGACCCATCGAGGCCACCTTTTGCAGCTTTGAGTGAGTATATACTCGGAATGCCAACAAACGGGACAATTTATCATAAAATCCAGAGAACAATAAATCATATAAAACAGCAAAAAGCCGATGGAGTGATTCTTCACAGTATTACTAAGTCAAAATCCATTCCGGTTGCTGAAAAGTTGATTAAAGACCTAGTCAGCGAACAAGGATTGCCCATTCTACCAATAGAAACTTCATTTCCAGGGGAGAGTTTGGATGCCTCAGAATATAAAATACGTGCTTTTATTGAGATGAATCAATAAGTATACGAGGTGTATTAGTGAAGCCAGCTGTTGAATCAAGAAAGATGGCAGTTATCGGGGCTCTCCTAGTGGGCGGATTTGGAATTTACTGGTATTACATCCCCTATCCCTGGTTAGGAATTGCTGTTGGTCTTTTTTCCGGCTTGTTTACATTTTACCTGCTTAGTTCACGGAAAATGGAATCAGCTCGCCGGTTTATGTTTATTGGAATAAATGCGTTAGTCATAACAGCTATAGTATTGGTTATATTGCAGATGGGTGCAGGGGATTTTATGTCATGGGCTGGCATTCATGAGAAAGAATATTATTTACCGGGGCAGACTTTAGGTGTGCAAAACTTTCCATGTACGAGAGATGTGCCACAAGTATGGCTTGGCAGGGCTGCTTATATTACCGACATTGGAATTTGGCAAGTCACTTTTCCTTCTAGCCTGGGTATCTTTTTAACTACTTTAATCCCTTATGTAGTTGTAGGTTTACTTTTTGGTAGAGGAGTATGCGGTTGGCTTTGTCCCTTCGGTGGCCTTACAGAGGTTTTCGTGACAGGGAAAAAAATCAGATGGAATCTGAATGCTTTGAAACGTAGAATCACTAGCAAAGAGGGTGTTAGTTATGCTGGCTTAAAAGAATGGGTTAAGGATACAAAATATGCTTTGCTGATCACAGTAATATTGCTATCTGCATTTTTGTCATTTCCCTTAGTATGCGTGTTTTGTCCGGTGTTCTGGCTGGATCCGATCTTTATTTTATGGATTATGCTTTTATTCATTGTGATATTTGCGGTTATTCTGCCTATCATGACCAAGCATCGTTGGTGGTGCTTGATATGTCCAATTGGTGCTGTTTTTGGTCTCATCAATAAAATTAGCTTTTTCCGAATTAGAATTGACAGTAAGAAGTGTATCAAATGTTACGATTGCATAGATGAATGCAGGATGTATGCGATGGCTCCAGAGTCTGTAGAACAATCTAAACACCTTGGAGAAAATTGTATTAGATGCGGTCGTTGCATTGAAGCCTGCCCCGAAGAAGCAATTGATATGTATTGGTTGGGTACTAACAAAAAAGTAAGATCTGGCTTTCTTGTTCTTATGGTTATTGCTGCATTAGCTTTCTATATCTGGTTTGTGATAATCGTAGTAGATGTTTTGCCCAGGTTGTTAAGATAATGCTTCAAATGTTAATTTTCATCATAGACGGCCCTTTTTAATAAATATCGTTAAAAATTAGGCTAATGGTCAGGAAGTATCTGAACTCACAAGGGGGTGGACTTAACCAAGTGTTATAAAAACCTCAAGCGAGTAAACAAGCTGGTTTAGGTGCTTTTTCGTCGGACTTTTCCTAGGTTGGGGAAGTGGGTTCGCACTATTATCGTTACGGTAACCAATTGTTCGGCTCCTCAGGCGGTTCTCCCATTTATACACATAGAATATCCATGGTATTGACATGATAGGTATAATGGGGTGTAGGATGACAGAAATCTAAACGATAAAGTTTGGAGGTTATCAGAATGGACCAAGACGATACAACGTTGGATATTTATACAGACTCATTTCGCTTTTCCGTAACACCCTACGGAGTTCATTTCACATTTGGATTGAATGAGGCTCATCCATCTCCTAGCAAACCGGTACCAGCAAAAGAATTGCTTAATCTTAGAATGTCACTAGAACAGGCAAAGGTTATGGCCATGATGCTTCGCAGGAATCTAAAAAACTACGAAATGCAAAATAATATAGAAATAACATTACCACCGCAATTATACACTCAACTGGGTATAGCGCGTGAAGACTGGGGATTCTAACAAACACCTATCAAATATTATTTCAGCGATACGACAAAGAGAGTACGTTTTAAGCCAGCATTATTGGGAAGAGTTTTCTAGCGGGTTTAATCGTCCCTATCCTAGTGATATAATAGAATCAATTGGAGATGATAAGCCAGAAATCATTGAAAGCTATCCCAACGATAACAGGGGTGCTTCATGTTTAATTCTGGGTCTTGCCAAAAGGGGCGCACTCGTTCATGTGGTCGTTGGCTACTCAAGGAAGCCTGTAAAAATAATAACAGCGTATTATCCAAGTAAAGACAAGTGGCTTGATGGAATGAGAAGGAGAGGTGTAAATGAAGAAGGAAAAGAGAACGATTCCGGTTTATAAAGACGGCAATATTGAAATAAGAAAGGAAATGACCGTTTTAGTTGATAATCATGGTGAAGGCTGGCTTAAACCGGAGCAAGTTGAAAACCTTGAATCTCAATATATTATGATCCGAAACAGCAATAATTCACTTGTTATGTCAGACGGTTTCTCGCAGCCGCTCTATTACCAGAAATTTGACGCAATCCAACAGTCGTCCGATTATGATAAAACGGTTATTCGGCCTATAATCGGGGAATATTGTTGGATATCACCGTCAAATGCCCCTTAATAAAAAGAAACCAGATCAGGCAATAAGTATAGACCCAAAGGAAATAAGGACTTCGAGGATTATCAGCCAGGTGCCACTAAAACCCAAGCCTCAAGGTTTAGTAGATTCCACCAGGTTGGCAGGCCCCTGCTGTTTCACAATATCGCCTCAAGGTACGGCTTCATGATCTTCTCAACACGGCAAACTTTAGCATAGTATGATAGTTCGTCTGCGCTACATTTTTTTGTTCTCAGGCAGTTTCGAAGCGCTTCGAGCGCTACATCAATTCCTATCTTGTTGCGGTACTTGAAACAGTCAGCTACGGTTTTAGCTGGATTATAAACCTTTACTGTTACCCCTTCGATTTGTTTTTCTTCGATACCTTCTACCAGGGCTCTTCCTGAAAATCGAACAAAATGCATGGCCGGCCGGTCAACCAGCGGCAGCCGCGCCTTTCTATCTATAGCCATCCATATCTCAAAGGGAGATTGGGTTGATATTCTATGATATTGCAGCGCAGAGAGCAGGCATACTATGCCGTTCGGTACGCGCTTACACGCTTCGGCAAGCGTATGATTTTCGGTCACCTCCAGATCAGTTGCCATATAGAGTCCGCGCCCGACACGTTGTATCAACTTGCGGTCATGGAGCCTGCTAAGATATACGCGTGGCAGACCAGCGGCATCCAGGTCTCGCGGCCGAACCACACCGAACCTTTTGGTAATTTCCAGAACTTGATTTGTTCGCGCATTTCCCATACGGTATAATTATGTTACAAAACGTAGGCATATGTCAATATATGCCGACGAATAGTAACATACTAAGGGGATTGTCGTTCGCCGGTCTTAAGACGTTCCAGCAGCCACATCCGCGCCAGGGTCGTTGGCCCAACTCCACGCAAGCTGGCTTCTTGCCTCAATTTCGACCAGGCTTCATTCGAAAGCCGGATGGAAATCACTTTGTCCGGGGAGCCGCCGACTTTTATTGTGACAACCTCATCGGTTTCTTCCCAGGCATTTTCTTGTTCAATACGTTCTATCATAGGCAAATCAATTCCTGGGGATTCAAGACTGGGTGGTTTTGCTTTTTTCTACCATTTTCTTCAATTCGGCAAGTTCGCTATCGATGATCTTGAGCTGGTCCCTCAGCCTGTTGGTTTCTTCCTTAATTTCGGCAAGTTTTTCTTCCGTTGCAGGAGGATCCTGATTTTCCATATCAAGCTCCTTGTCGCTGAACTGTTTTTACAACCCGGAGTTTAAAATATGCTGTTGGATATGTCAACGGTATTGAGATCGCCACATCGGGCTTGCGCCCTCCTCGCGATGACGTTTCGGGTGGAGGCGTTAGTTCGCCACATATGGATTCCGCCAGATAAATCCAACGCCATATCTTGGTTTTTTGTGTTCTTAATATTCATAATCGATATAAAGCTTTATAAGAACAGATAGCGGTATTTACGGGTATGTTATTGACAATCTAAAAATTGCATATTAGCATTAACCAGTTTACAGGGTAATGCGCTGAAAAAGGCAAGGAGTAGTAATTGGTTCAGCCTGAGCAGTTTAACCGGCAAGATCATGGTGAAACAGAACAGAGAGCCAGTGCTGCAATATCATTCAATGATGCTGTTAGTCCCACAAATACCAGTTCTTGTTCCATTAATTTTAACAATGCCATGGATTATTTATCCCAGGGCATTCGCATTATTGATGTAAATAACATAGTAAGGTATACCAACCCTGCCTTTGCCGAACTTTCCGGCATCAGTCCGGAAGCAGCAGTCGGCAAGAAATGCTGGAAGGTATTTCACGGCCCTTTGTGTAATACGCCTGATTGCCGCCTGGAACGCATAAAGCAGGGCGAAAAAGCCATCCAGATTGAAATAGAAAGGGTTAAACCGGAAGGAACCAGGGTGCCTTGCATGCTTTCAGCCTTCCCTCTGTACACGGCGGATTGTCAGCTTATGGGCATCATGGAGTCTTATCGGGATATAACAGAAAAAAAGAAACTGGAAGCAAACGCAAGAGAAGCCGAAGAACGTTGCCAGGCTATCATCGAATTGAGTAATGAGGTGGGTGAAGCCGTGGTTATGCTGCAGGTCGTTAACGGCCGACCCGGTATTCAAACCTATTTGAGCGACCACTGGCAGGTAATTACAGGTTACGAGCGGAAAGAATTAATCGATACCTGTTTTTTTGACCTGATTGTTGATGAAGGCCGCCCGGTTTCGATAAAAAAGCAGCTGGATAAACTGTTAAGCAAAGCGGCTCCGGCGCTTGTTGAAATGAAAATCCGTCGCAAGGACAAGAGTGAGGCGGTTGTAGAACTCACCGGCCTCAAAGCAAGTTATCTTTCCAGGAAGGCCAACATTCTTTATGTAAGAGATGTAACCGAAAGAAAAGCCGCTGAAGCCAGGCTGAAGGAATCCGAACAGCGTTACCGTTCCCTGTTTGAGGATGTGCCGGTAGCCATATGGGAGCTGGATTATTCACAGGTAAAGAAATATTTTGATTCGTTGCGCGCAGAGGGCATCAGCGATATACGCAGTTATATGTATCACCACCCCGAAGCTACTCTGCACTGTCTTAAACTCGGAACGCTTTATGGCGCCAACAGGGCGGTTCTGGAAATTCTTGAAGCTGATTCATTTGAAGAGTTGAAGGGAATACTCGACCTCATCCAAAGGCGCCCTACCGGCCTTGAACGGGACCGTGAAAATTTAATTGCCATGGCCGAAGGCCAGACCGAAATAAGTTATATCAGCCGCGAAATTACCTTCAAGAACCACTGGAAGTACGCCGCGGTACAATACCGCATTCCCTGGGAGAACCGGTACGACTGGAAGCGTGTTTACGGGATTTTTACCGATGTTACCGAAAGAGTAGAGGCCGAGCAGGAGCTTAAGGCTTACGAAGAGCATTTAAAAGACCTGGTCGAAGAGCGGACTGAACAGTTGAAAAAGGAAGTAGAACGCAGCAAGGCAATCGAGCGCAAGCTCAGGCGGCTGTACAAACAGGAATCCCGCCTGCGCCAGGAACTGGAAGAGCAGATAAACCTGCGCATACAGTTCACCCGGGCAGTGGTGCACGAACTAAAAACCCCGTTAACACCTTTGTTGGGGGCCAATGAACTTTTATACCAGAACCTCACCCAGGAGCCGTGGTCCAAGCTGGCCAGGCAGTCCTACCGTGGCGCCATGGAACTCAATAACCGCATAGATCAGTTGTTTGATCTGACCCGCAACGAGGCCGGGGCGCTGCAGCTCCATTATGCCTGGGTAGATGTAACAGAAATGGTACAGCAGATCCTCGATACTTTAACCCTGGGGGAAAGCGAAAACCGCAAAACCGTAAAACTGGAAATAGCCCGGGATTTGCCCCGGGTCTACTGTGACGGTGTACGCATCCGGCAGGTGCTGACCAATCTGGTAGATAACGCCATGGGGCACAATCCCCCGGGCACTCCGATTTTATTGTCCGTAAACCAGCAGGCAGAAAAGCTTGTTTTTACGGTTGAGGATAAAGGCCGGGGCATCAATCCTGACAAGCTGAAAAACATATACAACCCCTTTTCCAGGCTTGACTGGAGTATGGAAAACTTTGGCGGCTTGGGGCTGGGGCTTTCCATCTGTAAAACCCTGGTGGATTTACACGGCGGTAAAATGGGTGTGGAAACCAGCCCCGGCAAAGGCAGTTGTTTCTGGTTCGATCTGCCGGTTAACGGCAGGAATGATATGAGCGTGCAGGAAGCAGGAACATGAAGATACTTTTAATAGAAGATGATTCCAGCATTG
>ENA-ORXD01000618-ORXD01000618.1-sediment-metagenome-genome-assembly--contig:-NODE-618-length-41761-cov-4.315949_pt1 | contig 41761 bp, 37 predicted proteins | sample MGYA00237862_ERZ511471 | MGnify/ENA metagenome assembly ERZ511471 | reverse complement strand
AACGATAACGCCCTGGCACCGACAGCTACAAAAGCACAGTTGTTATGTGCACCACCCACATCGACGCCTGCTCCTGCTACGCCAACGTTAGAGATTCCACTGACTGAAGAACCCACTGAAGAAACGCCGGGGCCACCGGCTGAAACACCAGTAACAGAACAAACGCCAACACAAACAGTTGAATGACACAAAACGCCCGAAATTCGAGCGTTTTTACGAATACTTTGGCAAATTGAGAATAAATTAGCGAAAGAAAAAACCCGCCCACTTAAGGGTTTTCATTACTTTAAACGTAAAAATCTATTTCAATAATTTTGCTGATAGATCGTGAACCATGGCAGCTATGATTTCTCCCTGAACAAAATGGCCAACTGGCGCTTCTTTATCCAATATTACAAGCCCATCAATTTCGGGAGCATCTCGATATGTGCGTCCGACGGAAATCCCATCCCCATTTCCTTCAATCAGAATCTCCATCTCTTTGCCAATTAGCAATTGGTTCTTCGCGAGCGAGATTTTTTCTTGAGCGGACATTAATTTTTTTACGCGTTCCAACTTTATTTTCTCAGGTATTGGGTCTCCAAACCGCTCGGCAGGGGTGCCTTTTTCATAGGAATATGGAAAAGCACCGACATGGTCAAATTGCAGATCTTTAATAAAATTAATTAACGTATCAAATTCCTTATCGGTTTCTCCTGGGAAACCCACAACAAAGGTTGTTCGTATAGCCAAATCCGGGATGGCAGAACGCAGTTTCGTGATAGTTTTATATACCCAATTGATATCAGAGGGTCGATTCATTCTTTTTAAAATGGCAGGATCTGCGTGTTGTAGCGGCAGGTCAAAATAGGGAAGTATTTGAGGGTTATTCGCCATGAGCTCAATTAACCTGTCGGTAACGTAACCAGGATAGTTGTATAGGATCCTGATCCAAGGTATCTCCGGTGCAACCCGCAAAATTTCTTCCAGTAGCGCGCTCAAACCATCTTTGAAACCGATGTCAAAACCATAATCTGTAGTGTCTTGCGCAATAAGGATTAATTCCTTAATTCCATAATTCTGTAACGCCTCTACATCTCGCAAAATGTCTTTGATTGGTCGGGAAACAGTTGTGCCTTTAATTAATGGAATAGCGCAAAACGCGCAATTTCGACGACACCCATCAGCAATTTTTAGATAGGCGCTGCCTCCTTGTATAGCAGTGCGAATGATATCTTTTTCATCCGTTCCTACATGCTCGATTTCAGCGGCGTGTTGATATGGTGTAGGGCTGTTCTGGCTTTTTACGTTGCTTAGGACTTCGACAATATCCATCCATCTTCTTGTGCCGAAAATGCCATCCACTTTGGGCATCTTGTTTATGATCATTTCAGGGAAGCGTTGTGTTAAGCATCCTCCGGCAATTAATATCTGGTTCTTCTGCTTTAAATCAGATAACTCTTTTAAAACCGCGATTGATTCTTCTCGCGCGGGATTAATAAACCCGCAGGTATTTACAATCAGTACTTCTGCGTTATCCATGTCTGGCGCAGGTTCATAACCAGCTAAATCTAATATTGCTGACATTGAGTGGGAATCCACTGTGTTTTTGGCACAGCCAAGCGAGATCAAATAATAAGAGTTTTTTTTCATATTTGTTTATAAACCGATATCAAGGGATGAAGGGGGTTACAGTTGGCGAAGGCATTGTTGGGCTGGGTAATGGTGTTAATGTGGGGGCTGTGGTTGGGGTGAAGGTCGGAGTAAAAAGAGGTGTGGGAGTTAGAACGCCTTCATTATTGAAAATAAGACTTGATACTTCTCCAAATACCCCTAAAGTTCCCAGATCTTGTTGATTGAAAAAAACCTGCAATGCTGCAGCGTTACCTGTTATCAGTTCCAGCTGGGTTTCCGCAGAAAATGGGTAGGCATTTCCAGCCTGCACGCGACCGTTAAATACAGTTTTAGTATCAGAAATCACATGGACCCAGGCCCTGTCGGAGGCTATGATATAAAGTTGCAGAGATTTATCATCTTTTGTGGGGATGGTCTCTTCGAGCAGTTCGTTGTTTTCGGGGCTATCGGGGATAGTTCCTGGGTTCTGCTGAACAACCACTGGTGTTGGTGTTGTCTGATCAATTGGTAGGATTGTGCGATCTAATGCGGGTTGATTGGACAGGACGTCGCTGATGGGCGGAGGGGTTGAATCCTGCACAGTATCACGTTGTGAGTTGATCGTGGAGATGGTCCAAAGTGAGAAGAAAAATATTAATACTATTACAGTACTACCAATTATTAAGTCTGGCGTTATAAAACGCTTAAGATTCGATGGTTTAGAGGGTGCAGGCTTTTTTGTTGATGGGGTTTGGTTTGCGAGGGCGGATTTATTGGCCATTTCATCTCGCCTGGTCTGTAACGCATCCGCGAACAATAACAAAATTTCTTCGTTATCCAGATCTAAAAAGCGAGCGTAGTTACTTAACATTCCTTTACCCTGGACAGGTGATGGGAGTTTGTGAAAATTGCCCTCTTCAAGGAATTTGAGATAATGTGTTTTAAGATGAGTGTGTCTTTCCACCTCTTCAAGAGAAATCCCCAGGGCTTCTCTTCGAGTTAATAGTTTATTCCCAATGATTTTGTATATTTCGTTGGAAGTAATTTGGTCAGCTACTTCAGGTTTGTTTCGTTTGAAATCATCTCCATCCACGCTTTCAGATGTGGGTTCTTCATCTTCAGTTGCCACCTCTTCAAGGTCAATAACATCCATTGAAGATGCTTCAATATCTGGCGTTGATGAAGTTGATAGACCAGCCGAATTATCTGGATCTTTACTTGCTGACACTGAATCTGTTTGCTGCGGATTTAGCTTTGTATCAATGTTGTCAATGCCTAGAAAATCAGCATATAAACGCGCGAAACCACGCGCCTGTACAAGCGAAGGAAGTACGTCAAAATGATTGTTTTCCAAAGCTTCCAAATATTTTTCCTGAATATGCAATGCTTTAGAAACCTCATTCAGGGTAAGGTTTTTTTCAGTCCTTTTTTGTTTAAGGGAATCGCTGAGTGATTGTGTCATAGTCATTCAAAATCTTTAAACAATAATCATACCAGACAAATCGGATTGGATAAATAAATACCGGTTTACTGCGTTTTATTACGCAATAGAACCGGTTTTATTGCATTTTTTATTCAAGTATTGTCTATAAATTAATCTTCAACCAGATCTTCAGTTTGCTGAGCCGCGGGTTCTCCATCTACTATTTCCTCAGTGTCTTCAGCGGATACTTCTTCAGGTGTTGTTTCTTCGAGTCTTTCACCTTCGCGCAAGACGATGACTTTGATTTCGGGGGTAAGATCCATGGTCAGGCGAACTTTAATCTGGTGTTCACCAAGCGAACGGATCGGGTCTGATTCGATATCGCGGCGGTCAATTTCAACACCATTCTTGGCTTTCACACCATCCACAATCATTTGAGAAGTGATTGAACCATACAGCTTGCCGGTTTCTCCAGCTTTGGCGTTAAAGTTCAGTACGGTATTGGCCAGAATGTCTGCGACACCACTCATCTCTTTGTTGAGGATAGCGCGTTGTTTGGCAGCAGTTTCACGGATGTGATCTGCTTCTTTCAGCGCGCCTGGAGTGGCTAAAACAGCCAGGCCCTGGGGGATCAAGTAGTTTCTACCATAACCACTGGCAACTTTTTTTATATCGCCAGCACGTCCCAGTTTGTAAACATCTTTTGTAAGCAATACTTTCATTGTACAAGCCCTTTCTAATAAGGAATGTTTTTGTGAGATGAAGGGTACAACATCTCAAGCTAAGGGATTTTACCAAAGGTAAGGGTGCCAGTCAATAGCAAAGTTGTTCACATAAATATAATAAACTTTCAAGTATGCGCTCACGATCTATAACTAGAAGAATGGTGCCAAACAGGCACCATTCTTCTAGTAAGAAAAACCGGAGTTAATTTGTTCCGATCAACCAGGGATCAAGGGCTCGCTCCCAGCTTAAAATTTCATCTTGTTTAAACCACAGATTGATCTCGTTCTCGCTATTTTCCAAAGAGTCTGAGCCGTGAGTGAGATTACGCCCGACTTCAAGGGCAAAATCGTGTCTGATGCTGCCAGGAGCCGCTTCGGTTGGTTTTGTTGACCCCATTGTTTGCCGTGCGGCCGCAATCGCATTTGGACCTTCCCAAACCATTGCCATTACTGGAGCTGAAGTAATGTAGCGAATCAGTCCCTGATAGAAGGGTTTGCCTTTGTGGATCTCATAATGCTTTTCAGCAAGTTCCTGATCAACCTTTAGAAACCTGGCAGCTATTAATTTCAGACCTCTGTTTTCGAAGCGGGTGATGATTTCACCCACTAAACCACGTTGAACTCCATCTGGTTTCACTAACACTAATGTTCTTTCCACAACCCCAAACCTCCAAAAAATTATTTTATTGAAAATTACTGAAGCAATTCTTCGCCTTTTGAATAGGCATCCAACGCCTTTTGTATTTCACCTTTTTGAGAAAATGCGTCTCCCAATGCCAACCAAAGCGTTGTTTCCAATGGGTGCTGATAAACTGCCTGGTTCAAATCCTCAATAATTTGATCCAGAGAATCTTCTTCCAGGATAGCCTGACTGTAAGCTTCAAAAGCTGCTTCAATGTTCTGGTTAGCCAATGCCTCTCTGGCAGTGGATAGAAATTCACTTTGCCCTGTTTCCAAAAATGATTCCTGGATTGTTTCTTTTGAGATCTGGAACAACTGCTGATCAGGAATTGGCTCTTCCGCATTCTGTTGATCCTTAACGCTTTCAACCGATTCGAACGGTTTATCGACTACTTCCTGTAAACTTTCTGGATAAATTTCTGCCGTGTAAGTTTCGGATAATTCTTCTCCGATCACGTCGGAGGGTATAGAATCTGTATCGATCTCTTGAGAGGTAGTGATTTCGGATTCCAAACCTTCAAGCCAATTGGGAATGAGATCTTCTTCCTCCATTTGTTCTTGCAGATTTTCTTGCATGGAATCTGCTTGGAAAGTGGGTGTCAAATCCGGCTCGAATGTTTCCGTGATATCGGATGGTGATTCTTCAAGTTTGGGTTCTTGTTGGATATCTGTTTTTTCTTCTCGGTGAATGATAATTTCTTGAGTGTCCTCTATAGAAGAATCACTTGCAGATGGGGTTGATTCCTCCTGATCAAAATCCAGATCTGCGACTGCTTCAACTTCATCTGGTTGATCTGGGGCCGAAATGTCATCCAGTATAGATGCTTCCGCCAGCCATTCCGGGGGAGTCTCAGTGCGTTCTTCAGGCTTTGTAATTAGCGTTTCTTCATCTGCACCTTGTTTTTGTGCCAGGGACTCCAGCCACGCAAAAACATCTTCACCATCAAAAGCCTGGGAATCAGGTTGGGTCTCTTCTGATAGGCCAGTGGGCGCGTCTGTTTCATCGCTGCTTTCGATAATTTGGGCAAATCCTTTTTCTGTATCTACTGTCTGTTCCTCTTTTTGCATGGACGTTTCGGTTTCAGACAAATCGTCTTGCAGTATGGAAAGATCGGGCTTGGTTTCTGATTGCCAGGTTGAAGGCGAGGGGGTGTCGGCAAAATTATTTTGCGGTTCAGCGTCCGACAAATCATTCATGTCCTGTTCGGGAATTCCCTGTGTTATGCTCAGGTCTTCTGATGGTTTGGTTTGTTCGATCGAAGGTTGATCTTCATCCAAAGGGATTGGTTCGTCGTACTGCTCTGAAGAAGGATAATTTTCCTGCTCAGGGAGTGATTCAAGCTCTTCCTCGAGAATTGAAGCCACTGGTCCGGAAGCATCTTGCGGTTCTTCGGAGGAGTCCTCAAACCAGAGCGATTCAGGTTCAGTTTTGAAGGTTTGAGTCTCTGTATCAGTGATTTCCAACTCGCTTGAATCACCGACTATTTCTTGTTCTTTATCGGTGGGTTGTTGAGGGATTTCTTCAGCCTCTACACTAGAACTTTCAAACTGGGGCGTTTCTTTAAATTCACTAATCCATTCATCGGTTTGCTCTTCTGGTTGATCCAAAGTGGATGGTGTTTCTAAGATTTCGAACGCGGATTGATTTTCCAAATTTTGAGGGAGCTCAGTTTCCCCAAAATCTTTTAGCCAATCCGGTGTTTCTTTTATTCGATCTTCGGGTTCAAGTATCAAAGTATCTTCATCTGCGCCCTGTTTTGCCGCCAGAGATTCTAACCAGGCAAAACCCTCATCCAACTCCTCCTGCAGTGAATCCTCAAGGTCTGTTTGTTCAGGTTCCTTTTTTTCTTCTAGGCCAAGGGCATCCGGTGAGAATTCATCGTTTTCATTAAAGGCAGGGATATTTTCCGCTTCTTCAGTGCCCGCCAAAAATTCATCTTGCTTGTCGGTTTTGAATAACCAATCAGGGGGAGAGTCCGGGAGTTTCTTGTCTGGGGCGTCAGATGTCGACTGTGTCAAAGAATGTTCCCGCGCTAATTTTTCTAACCAATCATTATCCTCGCCGGCCTGAGGTTCTGTTTCTGGGGACCGCGGAGTTTCAATGTCATCCGCATCAATATCCCGGTTAGTAATCGGGGATTCAAATCCTCCTAAATTATCATCTGGTAATGCCTTAAGCCATTCTGGCATTTCTTCGCTTGTATTTAAAGAAGGTTCGTCTGCAGTCAGATCAAGTTCTTCGTCTGAAAAAGACTTGAGCCAATCGGGGATTTCCTCGGATTCCGGCAATTCATCAGGGCCAGGGACTGGTTCCTGACGATATTCACTTTGCAATTGTTTAATTTCTTCTGCGCCGGCAATTAATGGCTCTGAACTTTGTTTGGGGTCAGACAATTCTTCTTCCTGATAAATTGTTTCAACATCTTCGGAAAAAGATTCCGTCTCTTCCGACTCTCCATCGAAGAGATCTGCAGATGCCGGTGGTAATATCTTTTCAAGCATTTCAAGCTTCTCAGAGTCTTCAGGTGTTTGGACATCATCTAATTCTTCTTGAGGCGCCAGAGATTTAATCCAATCGGGAACCTCATCTTGATGAATTATCTCATCTTCAAAATCGAGAGAGGCAGAGGTTGTTTCAATTTCAGAATCTTCCTGCTCCGAAATCAGCCCATCACTTTTGGTCCACCCAGCGCCTTGCATCCAGTCGGGGATAAGGTTTTCGTCTTCCAGTTCTTCTTGCAGTTCTTGTTCCTGTTTCGGGATAATGGGCGACTCTACAAGTTCGCTTTCTGTTTTGACTTCGAGGAGTTCATCTGTATCGGGCTCATTTCTTTCGGGAATGGCTTTCATCCAATCAGGAAGATCAGTTTCCTCACCTTTTATATCGACCCCAACGGATTTTGCCCAATCCGGTTGGTCGGTGCCTTCTTGTGAAGGCTGCCAGATCAAACGCTCAATGGTAACTGCATTGTCAGGAACCTGTTCGCTGGTTGGGGCGTTTGGAGATGTTAATCCGTAATAAGGATCCAACGCACTCACGCGTTGCTGATAAATCTTTGCATCCTCTGACTTAGAGGTTTTCGGAAGAATGAGGGATAGGATTCGGTTGGCTTCATAACAAAACGGAAGTTTGGAGATCAGCCGGCTGCAGATTTCAGTTGCTTCAACTTCCTGCCCGGAGTTAAAATAGCACCGGGCGAGAATGATCATCAAGTCGGTTCGTTGGGGATCTTCTGCAAGGGCGGCTCTTGCCTCAGCTATTGCTTGGGGATAAAGTTCACCCTTGGCATACATTCTGACCAACGCGCCTCGGGTAAGTCTGACTCTGTGGGGCTGTAGACCGTCTCGTTTTCCATATAATCTGCGAAGTTCCTCTTGAATCGCGGCGTTGGAGGGTTGCACCTCGAAAGCTCGCTCCATATGCCAGATCGCTGCGTCAAGATTGCCTTCATCTTCCCGGATGATGCTTAAACCAATTTGAGAGATGAAGTCATCCGGGATAACAGAAAGAACTCTTTTAAGAATGTCGGAAGCTTCTGTATACCGCTGATTCTCTAAATAAGCTTTTCCTAACAGGCGATAGGTATCAATGTGCTTAGGGAAAAGTTTTAAGATATATTTGCAATGCGCAATTGCTTCTTCAGATTCCCCGCGATTGATGAGGTTTTCAATTTCCTGATTATATAAACGTAATGATGTCTTTGCCATTTAAATCCTCCCAACTAATTTTTGAAGGACTTTACCTTTTTTATATTATACATTCTCTCAGTAAAAGAGTTTATGTTTTGCAAGATGAAAAATAAAAAGAGAGCAGCGAATGTGTAATGCTGCTCTCCATCAAACCAGGTTTTTAATAATTGAACTTAATCCCCAAGATAATCGCGCAATTTTCTGCGAATAATCGGATGGCGCAGCCGGCTGAGTGCCTGGGCTTCGATTTGTCGTACCCGTTCGCGGGTAACTCCCATCTTTCGACCGACTTCCTCCAGTGTATAGGCTTGACCGTCCAACAATCCATAGCGCAATTGAAGGATACGTACCTCACGAGGAGGTAAACCATTCAGAACATCTTCTAAATGCTCTTTTAACAGGTTATAAGTTGCACTTTCATCAGGTGGTGGCGCTTCATCATCTTCAATGAAATCACCAAGAACGGAATCTTCCTCATCATCGGTTGGAGTCTCTAAGGAAAGGGGACGGCGTGCCACCTGGATCATATTTTCAACTTTTTTTGGTGTAACATCCAGTGTTTGTGCCAGTTCTTCAACAGCAGGTTCCCTACCAAGGCGTTGCGTTAGCTGGTGTTGAACACGTAACAATTTATTGATCTGATCGCCCATATGTACAGGAACCCGAATAGTACGGCCCTGGTCGGCAATGGCTCGGGTTACTGCCTGCCGGATCCACCAGGTGGCATACGTACTGAATTTGTGTCCCCGGCGATAATCAAATTTTTTGGTTGCGCGAATTAAACCAATATTACCTTCTTGAATTAAATCCAGGAAAGGGACGCCTCTGCCCATATATTTCTTGGCTACACTGATAACCAGGCGGGAATTTGCGGTAATGAGATGCTCGCGGGCATTCCAACCATCTTCAATTAGCGCGCGTAATTCAAACCTGCGATTATTCTCAACGTTTCCTTTTGCCAACTCCTCGCGCGCCATTCGTCCGCGTTCAATTCGTTGAGCCAGGTCCACTTCTTCTTCAGCGGTGAGCAATGGCACACGGCTTACTTCTTTAAGGTAGAGGCCAATCGTGTCATCCGTATCAATGTGAGCGAGATCATCAGGAGCGCCATCATTTTCTTTATCTTCATCATCCTCATCAGTGAGATCCAACTCGTCTTCTGGCGGTTCTTCATTAGAAACGTCTTCCACATACGGCACACCAGCGCTCATTAAAGCGGCAAAAGCTTCTTCCAATTGCTCGACATCATGTTCGGCGTCTGGAAAGAAGTGTAAAATATCATCGATGGTCACATAACTTTTTTGCCGACCAAGATCGATGAGACGGGCAATTTTTGGATATTCTTCCTCTTCTTCAACAACAGTAATTAATTCTTTTTCCATGAAACGTATTAAATCCTCTTCTAATTCGAAGTTTGTTTTCTAAATTATATAAATTGGCTCAATATTAATTTGAGATAGTTTCCTATTTCAGGATACACGTTTTAGCTGTAATATTCAATACCTGAACACACTGGTGCAAAATGATTAATTGTTTTCTAACATAGAGAACGAGCGGGATGTAACACTCCGCCCGTTGAAACACCTTCGTTGCTCCAAATATTTAAGCCGAATAACACTATACAACAGAATAGTGGGGAAAGTCAATAACTAAAATCTGATGTTCGGACATGAGTTCGGACAAAAAGGGAAAGTGAAGAACCTCCAAACGCGCTAAACTTAGTTCACTACAACCAATTTAGAGGCAGGAGGTTCTCATGATTAAGTGTATCAATCTTTCTGATTTTCTGGGTTACTTATTTGACCAGCCGCGGTTGCTTGACAAAATCAAAGTGATTTTGAAAGGATTATTAGAAGCTTGTTCGCCGCGCCTCAGCCAAATTGCAGAGCACATGCCTGGACACCCGGCAGCCAATTACAAAACAATACAACGCTTTCTGGCGCAAGTGGATCTGAAAGCAATCTTGCTGCGCTTTTTCCAAGAAGAAGCAGAGTTTGTGATTGGTGATCCCACTGAGATGAAACGTCCCCAAGCCAAAAAGACGGCCTATGTGGGGCAACTTTCGGATGGACAGACCCTGGGTTACTGGATGCTGCTATTAGCCACACCTTTTCGAGGTCGTGCCATTCCCTTTCACTTTATCACCTACTCATCAAAAACGATTGGAGCGCAGGCCACTTCACGCAATCAAGAGCACTTTCGGGCCTTTGCAGCTATTAAGCCTCTGTTGGGCAAACGCCCCCTGGTTTTAGATCGTGAATTCAGCTATATGGAATTGCTTCAGAGCCTGGTTGCTGAACAGGTTCACTTTGTAATCTGTTTGCGGGTCGGCCTACCCCAGGTCAGCCTGATGGATGCACAGGGTCAGCCTATCAGGCTGGTTCCAGTAAGTGGGCAAACTGTCATTTATCGGCAGGTATGGTACAAAGGGGTGGTTCAAGTCAACGTGATTGGGCTTTGGCGAACCGGTTTTCAGAGACCGTTGTGGGTCATGACAGACCTGGAACCTGAGCGAGGATTGGAAATCTACTTGAAGCGCATGAAAATCGAGGAAAGCTTTCGTGATTGTAAGACCTTATTGGGATTAGATCAAATCATGAACAAGCAGCAAGTCCATATGGAGCAGATGCTAGCGTTGGCCTTGCTGGCCTATGTAGTGGGATTATTCTTTGGCGAAGCCCTGCGAGATGTGATCTATGGGAATGTTCCCCCTCATGACATCAATTACCAGGAATTGTTAATTACCCCGCAGAACCAACTTACCCGCTCCAAATGGAAACTTTACTCTGGCCTATTTATCTTGCTTAAACAAAAAATCCCTATTCCCCTCAAAACGGTTCGTTTGCTGCATAAACCTGTTTCCCAAGCCTTTTCTTGCCTTGTCTTTGGCAATGTCCGAACTTTTGTCTGAACTTCAGCTAAAATCTTTTTTAATGAAATCCTAACATTTAAAGGTGTCAATGATGAAGGGATTGCTGATTCCGCTAAACCTGGACAAGCAATTCTGAAAGATTCATCGCGTATAGATCGGGTTGGGCATGGTTTTGGGCAAAACGCCTGGAATTCTCATTATATAATTGTGTAAAAAGAAATCTTTATAACAAAGGATGATAGGACATGTATATTGTTTTCGTGAACATCCATGTAAAAGAGGGTACAGTCGATTCTTTCATAGAAGCGACCATTGAAAATGCGCAAAACAGTCTGAAAGAACCCGGGGTGGCTCGTTTTGATCTTGCACAGCATTTGGAAGATCCTCGCAGATTTGTTTTAACCGAAGTTTATCGGACCGAAGATGATGCGGCTGCGCACAAGGAAACAAATCATTATCAAAAATGGCGAGACGTCGTTTCAGAGATGATGGCAGAACCTCGTCATTCTACCAAGTATGTGGATGTGTATCCAAAATATTAAAAACCTGTTGAATCTTGGCAACAAAATAACGAGCAAGATTTTCACCATTCGATTTAGATTCTATAAACGCAGTCAAACAGCGAATGACAATTGCTGTGGGCAATTATGGATTTATTGGAAATCTGTTATCGCTTTTAAAAATTGTGATGGGGTAAGCGATAATACACAATTGGGATGGAGGATAATATGCAGTTTCAATTTGCTACGTCTTCAAGAATACTATTTGGAGAAGGTTGTCTGAGTGAGGTTGGGGATATTGCGTCTGGCAGCGGCAATAAGGCTTTTGTCGTTACCGGCAAAGGAGGTGCTGGACCTGCCAAGTTGTTCAATGAGTTGTCACGCTCATCAGTTGTTTGGGAGCAATTTGTGGTTGTAGACGAACCCTCAACTGGTTTATTGCAAGATGCTGTTGCTGATGCGAGGAGAAACGGCTGTGATTATGTGATTGGTTTTGGTGGTGGAAGTGTTCTGGATACTGCTAAAGCAGTCTCTGCGATGTTGACAAACACCGGAGATATCCTAGATTATCTGGAGGTTGTTGGGAAAAATCAGCCCATCAAGAATCCGGCGGCCGTTTTTATCGCAATTCCGACTACGGCTGGGACTGGTACAGAAGTGACGCGTAACGCGGTTTTATCTGTACCGGAGAAGAGGGTCAAAGTAAGTATGCGAAGTCATTTGATCATTCCTAAATACGCTGTGGTTGACCCTGAATTGACCTATTCAATGCCTCCGGCTGTCACGGCCAGTTCGGGAACTGACGCGCTGACTCAAGTGCTTGAGCCTTATGTATCGAAACGCGCCAATCTGATGACAGACCAATTCGCAAGAGAAGGCATCCGATGCGCGTCAAGATCACTGCGGAAAGCCTATCGCGATGGAGGTGACCAAAGAGCACGCCGGGATATGGCATGGACCAGTCTTCTAGGAGGTTTGTCTTTGGCGAATGCAGGGCTGGGTGCCGTCCATGGATTTGCAGGTCCTTTTGGAGGAATGTTTGACGCACCGCATGGCGCTGTTTGTGGGAGGCTTCTGCCTTTTGTCACTAAGATGAATGTTCGCGCATTAAAAAGTGCCGAACCGGAAAGCGAAAAGCTGTCACGGTATAAAGAAATTGCTGAAATATTAACCAATGATCCCGGGGCAACCATTGAAGATGGCGTTATTTGGTTAAAAGAACTTGTGGAAGAATTGGAAATACCGGGATTAGCAACTTACGGGGCTACTCCAGCAGATTTTTCTTCTATCATTCACAAGTCACAAAGCTCAAGCAGTATGAAGGGAAATCCTGTTGATTTGACATACGAGCAATTGGAAGAGATATTAGCCGAAGCACTTTAGGAATGTAAAATAACGGGGAGCAATTTCATGCTCCCCGTTGCTTTAATGAGTTAGTCAGACGTTTGAGTAAAAAAGCTGACTCCCAGAACACCTGGGCCTGCGTGGACCAGAAAGGCAGGCGGCAATTCATAAATTGGGACATTGGGTAAGCCAAAGATATCAGCAAATTCTTGTGCTAATTTAATGGCTGCTTCTTCGGCGTCGCCATGCATCACTGCCAATAAAGCGTCTTTGTTTTTGGGACATTCTGCAATCACCAATTCTTTTAGCCGCTGCAAAGCACGGCGGTGGGTCCTTTGGCTTTCAATGGGCTCGGCCTGCCCGTTCCGGATGCCCAATATTGGTTTAACCTGTAATAATCCACCGAATATTGCTTTTGCGCCGCCAATTCTCCCGCCTTTGTGAAGAAATTCAAGGGTGTCAACAACGAAATAGTTTTTTTCACGCAGAGATAAATTGATTAATTCTTTTTCAATTGTATCGGCATTCCATCCATCCTCTACCCATTCACTGGCTTTAAATACCAAATTGGCAAGTCCAGCCCCAATTACCATGGAGTCAATGATGCGAATATCAGCATCCGGGAAATCCTGAGCGGCAATCGTCGCGCTTCGGGCAGTTCCGCTTTGTTTTGTGGATGGGCAAATGACAAAGATCGTGTTGCCTTTGCTTCCGAATTCTTCATATATTGGATTGTACAATGCGGGTGGGGGCGCGGCAGTTTGGGGTAGTATTTTTGATTCTACAAGCATTTGCAGAAAAGTTTCAGTATCCAATTCTTTGTCATCAAAATAAGATTTTTCGCCAAACATGATTACCTGAGGCACATAAGCAATGCCCTTTTCCTTTGCAATGGCGACTGGTATGCCAGATGTTGTATCGGCGACAATTTTGATCATTTTATTATTCCTTTCACTGAGATGATCATCAAGCAAAAACTATATTATGTAGATTTAGAAAAGTAGCTTACTGCGAGTACACCTGGACCGGCGTGAACCAGAATGGCTGGGGGCAGTTCGTATATTGGAATATCCTGGATACTCATCGCTTTGGAAAAATCAGCCACCAATGCTTCCGCCTCATCTAGTGCGTCTCCATGCATCACACTGAGATACATATTTTCACCGGGTGAGCATTGGGTAACCACCAATTCTTTTAATCTTGTGATCGCTCTACGATGAGTGCGTTGGCTTTCAACAGATTGTACTTCCCCATTTACTGTAGCCAGAATTGGTTTGATTTTTAGAATACCACCCACCAAGGCTGCAGCACCGCCGATTCGGCCACCTTTCTGGAGAAATTCCAGAGTATCTACCATGAAGTATGTTTTATTCTGTGCCGCAAGCGCAATGATCTTATTCTCAAGCTGGTCGGGTGACATATCAGAGTTTGCCCATTCTACTGCCTTAAGTACCAGAGTGGCCAACCCACCAGCAATTGTAAGGGTGTCAATAATACGAATATCAGCATTTGGGAAATCCTGCGTAGCGACTGTGGCGCTTCTGAAGGTTCCACTTAATTTTTGCGAAGGACAAATCACAAAAACTGTGTTTCCTTGTTTGGCATACTCGCTGAATACCGGGGTGTAAAGTGAAGGCGAGGGCGCTGCCGTTTTGGGCAGAATGGGGGATTCGCCAAGCAGTTTAAGGAAATGCGCAGTGTCTAACTCTGTATCATCACGATATGATTTATTGCCAAACACAATAATTTGAGGGATATATGCCACTCCCAGTTCTGCCGCCTGGTGAACTGGAATCCCTGATGTTGTATCAGCCACTATTTTAATCATGACCGCCACTCCTTTTTGCGGAAACTGCTCTTAGAATCTGATTGCGAATTAGCAAACTAATATTAATTTTATCTCATAAAGGATGATCCAGAATTAGTTGCAGGCAGGTGTACTTGATGTGTCATGGAAAGTCTTTAGCTGACGGAAAACCTGGAATTGACTGGGCCGCCATAATGGCATTGATGATTGCCTTAGATACAACTTCTGAAGCAAAAGCTCCTACAATATTGGCGTCAATCTTGCGCCTGTTGGTTGCGAGTGCAAATATGGTGTCGCCATCGAACATGGTGTGTGCTGGCTTGATTGTCGTAGCTAGTCCGTTATGAGCCATTTGCGCAACTTTGTTGGCCTCGTTTTTAGTTAGAACCGCGTTTGTTCCTACCACACCAATCACCGTGTTTTGTTTTGAAGCCAACCTCATGATGTACCGGCCGGCCAGGGTTTTCAAAACCTGCATCGTATCCGCAAAATGGCCAGAACGGCCGATTTTAATCAGACCTGATTGTATCGATCTGGCCCCCGCCAGGATTTCACCGCCAAGGGGTGCCACAACGTCTCCAAAGGCGTTGACCGCTATAATTGCCCCAACAACTACCCCGTTGCCGATCTCCATACTGGCTGTACCAATACCCGATTTCATCGCCTGCTTCATGCCCAGAATTTTTCCGACTGTTGCCCCGGTACCGGCCCCCACATTGCCTTGTTCACAATTATTATCTGTAGCGATCTGGCAGGCCTCATAACCCATTTGCGCATCAGGTCTGATGATACCCTTTCCAACGCCAAGGTCGAAGAGAATCGCGGATGGTACAATAGGCACTTTGCCGAAACCAGTATTTACGCCAATATTTTTTTCTTCAAGATATTTCATTACTCCGCTCGCGGCATCTAAGCCGAAAGCGGAACCACCAGAAAGAATGACCCCATGCACTTTCTCAACCAGATGCATTGGGCGCAGCGCATCTGTTTCTCTTGTGCCCGGGGCGCCACCACGCTGATCAACACCACCTGTTGCGCCAGCTTCGGTGAGGATAACGGTGCAGCCAGTTAAGGCTTCCAGATTTTGGGTATGCCCAACTTTTATACCAGGTACATCAGTAATGGCGTTGTTACTTTGCTTCATTAGAATAACCTCTCAAATTTATTGAACGAAAGTTTTGTGGGATATCGTGAAAGAAGCTCATACAATATTATACGAGATCGCACCGCTTTGTTATATGATTCAATATTCGCAAATATTGTGTCCGTTACTGGGTATACTATCCAATAGGTTACGAAAACACTTTGTAGTTGGTGGCAAAAAAGATCAATAAAAATGGAAAATCACTAAAAAATAGTCGAGATAAATGATTGGAGTTAGGGCAATGGAAGACCTTTCTTTAAAAAGCGGATTATCAGGCTCAATTGCTTTCGTGATATTTGGCGTTACTGGAGATTTAACCCGCCGCAAATTGATTCCGGCATTGTATGAGTTGTCAATCTCCAAAAGACTTCCAGAACCATTAAAAATTGTAGGCTTTGCCAGGCGAGATTGGACAGACGATATTTTAAAAGATAAATTGCGCAAGGGTATAGAAGAGTTTTCCCAGCGTAAATCAATTGATACAGAAGTCACTGAAAAATTATTGGATGGCGCGAGTTATATCCAATCCACATTTGAAGATGACTCCGGGTATGAAGCATTATTGGAAAAACTGAACGATCTTGAAGTACATAATACACTCTTTTATCTGGCAACACCTCCTGATGAATATATTGAAATTATTCAAAAAATTGGTCAAAGTGGATTGATGAAAAGGGGGGAGGGTTGGACGAGAATTGTGGTGGAAAAACCATACGGGAGAGATTTGGCGTCCGCGGAAATTCTTGAAGAAGAAGTTCATAACGTGTTTCATGAAGATCAGATATATCGAATCGATCATTATCTTGGGAAAGAAACAGTTCAGAACATTTTGGTATTCCGTTTTGCTAATGGTATATTTGAGCCTTTATGGAACCGCAATTTTGTGGATCATGTCCAGATCACCGTAGCGGAAACCGTTGGCGTGGGTACCCGAGCTGGTTATTATGAAAAGTCTGGTGTCGTCAGAGATATGTTCCAAAATCACCTTCTTCAATTGTTAAGTTTGACGGCGATGGAAGCACCAGTAGCGTTCAATGCAAAAGCGGTTCGGGATGAAAAGGTTAAAGTCTTACGTGCTTTACGTCCCATGTGTGAAAAGGACGCTTTAGCGAACACCTATAGAGCGCAATATGCGGGTGGGTATATTGGTGATGAACGGGTGATTGGATATAAAGCGGAGGATCGGGTATCCCAAACTTCAACCACAGAAACATTCATGGCTGCCCGATTATCGGTTGATAACTGGCGATGGGCCGGGGTACCATTTTTTGTCCGATCCGGAAAACGGTTACCATCACGTTTTACGGAGATTGCCATTCAGTTCAAACAAATTCCCTTATCTCTGTTTAATTGGCATAACATGGCGGGTGACGCCCCGAATATGCTTGTAATTAACCTGCAGCCTAACGAGGGGATTACACTTCGTTTTGGAGCAAAACGCCCTGGTCCGATCAATCAAATTTCGCCAGTGAGTATGGAATTCAATTACATAAACACTTTTGGAAGTGAGCCTCCAGAGGCATATGAGCGCCTCCTTCTGGATGTGTTGATGGGGGATGCAACATTGTTTACCAGGAGTGATGAAGTTCTTGCTCAATGGGGATTCGCATCCTGTATTTTGGATGCCTGGGACCTGTATCCAGTGAAAAACTTACCGGTGTACGAGTCTGGGACGTGGGGGCCTCAGGGTGTTGATGATTTTATTAATAAAGATGGACGTGAGTGGCGGAAGCCAATTTATTAATTCCCCAAAATATCTCACACCTGACTCCCACAATTCGGACATCTCGTGTCAGATGGGGAGCAGACAAAACCACATTTCTGGCAAGTTTTTGGTTGGGATTTTCCCAGAGGCGCGCCACACGCAATACATCTGGACTCGCCAACCGGATTGGCTGTCTCACAGTATGCACATACTAACCTACGCAGTTTTTCTGAGAGTCTGTGCCCAGCGCCTAAAGCCTGAGCTGTAGAATTGATCACATTCCATACTTCATCAGTTAATTGCAGATACTCAATATCTTGAGCAAGATCATCTAATCTATTGAGAATCATGATAGGGTTGCGCAGGGCTGTCAGAGCTGTGAAACCGAGGCTGGCAGCAACCCCCAACCAGGCTTGTTTGCCGACTTTCACAACAACACCATCTTGAAGCTGTTGCAAAGAGATTGAAAGAGCTGTTTGTCCTCCTGAAACTGCTGCCCCACGAGAGGCAATTTGAACAGCAATTTGTTTTCCCCGTCCAACTTGCTGGACCATTAAATTTCCACGGTTGAAGTGGGAAATCAATGCGCGAGCAAAATCTTCGACTTGTATATCACCATGATATACTTTTTGATCCAATTTTTGTTCCATAGTATAGATTATAATCAATACCAAGAAATATTTGTAAAGGATTTATACTTCGAAAATGCAAAAAAGGTTTTTTCCCGTTCTCATTTTTATATCAGCTATCCTGTTTATTTTGATTGTTTCTGTACCTGGTGAAGTGATGGCAGAGAGCCTGGCTCAAATGCCTACTGTAGATATTCCCACCGTTACCGGAACACCCACTGGTCCATTGATTACGGTGAAATCAGACGCAGATCAGAATCAGGTTAATGTCCGCTCGGGGCCTGGTACATATTATGACAAAGTGGGGGTTTTATTGGCCGGACAGCAGGCACCCGCAAAAGGGAAATCGGTGGGCGGTGAATGGATATGGATAGAGTACCCTGGAGTCGCGGGTGGGAGTGCCTGGATTTATGCGCCCCTGGTTGATTTATCACCAGGAAATTTACCCATCGTTGAACCTCCGCCAACGCCGACTCCCCTGGTAACACCTACTATCGATCCTACGCTCGCAGCGCAATTTGTTATTACAGTTGCCCCCACTCGATTACCAACTTTTACAGAGCCGCCGCCATTAACAATCCCAACTTTTACTGTAAGAGATACGGTGAGTGCTCCAGGAGGAGTACCGATGGGATTGATTATTTTTTTCCTTGCCGGAATGGGAATGCTGGTGGGATTGTTTACGATTGCGCAAAGGAGATGACAAACTTTATTCTTTTTGTGTGAAAAATTGCTGTACAGTTTTGTAGCAGGAAGTGCTTATTTTGTGCTCACTTTCTTCTTCACAATACTTTGGTGACACTTCCAGCTGATTCAGGCGGTTTACCGCTTCTCTTGCTTTTTCTATCGGGATGATTTTGTCCTGTTTTCCGTGAGTTATCAGGAATTTAATTGCTAAAACTTCATTTTGGTTGATAGGAAGATCCATTTTGGGTAAGAAGCCAGAAAGGACAGCGGCTTTCTGCACCAATTGCGGGTATAAAAAAGCAAATGCGTAGGTCATGGAACCTCCCTGGCTGAAACCCATCAGATCAACTTTGGGTGTTGGTATTGAAAAATATCTTTTAAGATAATTTAAATGATTGAATACGCCATCAACGCTATTCTTAAATTCACTGAGTTTTGGCCATTGTCCAGGCACTGTTTTGATCCATTCATAACCTCCATATGATGTTTTTAGGGGGGCGCGTAAGGCAATAAACCAGTAATCTTCAGGCAAACCCGAGGTGAATACCCACATGGAATTTTCATCACCGGTCCAACCATGAAGCATTAAGAGAATTTTTTCTGGTCTTGTTTTATCAACCGGTCGTTTTACTTTTGTAATCCACCCATTTTCATAAATGGTATGTGTGTCAGAGGAGGCATTAAAATTCATATTTTTATCCTATCATGGTGTAACTTTGTAAAATTAATTATAAAATGATTTTGAGATGATAAACTTAATGATGGCAAATTTGGTAGGGTTTCATAGATTATGATTGAATGGTGAAATAGGGTTAGCCGTTTATTTTTGTAAAAGGAGATTTCGGATTGGTTCAAAACGGAGTAATTGTAAGGGTGCTGGGAGTCGTCGTTGATGTTGCATTTCCTTCGGGGGATTTGCCCGGCATACATAACGCTTTGGTTATACCAGGCGCGAATGAGGACGATTTGGTTTTAGAGGTTCAGGAACACATAAATTCTTCAACCGTGAGAACAATTGCGATGGCTGGCACAGCCGGACTCAGAAGAGGTTTGCAAGTGGTTGATACAGGTTCTCCAATCCTTGTTCCGGTTGGTAAGGAAACCCTGGGTAAATTATTTAATGTGTTGGGTGAGCCTATTGATGGTTCCCATCTCCCCAATAATATCTTACGCAACCCAATCCATGTAGACTCGCCTCATCTTCGTGACCAACGCGTTGTTTCAGAGCCATTTATCACTGGTGTAAAAGCAATAGATCTGTTAACGCCTTATCCTCGGGGAGGGAAAATAGGTTTGTTTGGGGGCGCAGGGGTGGGAAAATCAGTATTAATGATTGAATTGATGAGAAGCACGATCAGCGAACATTCTGGCATTGTCCTGTTTGCGGGAGTTGGCGAACGAAGCCGGGAGGGAAATGATTTATGGCTGGATCTGAAAGAAAGTGGTGTGATTGATAACACAGTTCTTGTGTTTGGCCAAATGAATGAGCCCCCAGGAGCCAGGCTTCGAGTACCGCTAACCGCGATGACAATGGCTGAATATTTTCGTGATTATGAGAAAAAGCCCGTACTTCTATTCCTGGATAATATATTTAGATATATTCAGGCTGGTTCAGAGGTTTCTGCTCTTTTAGGCAGGCTACCAAGCGCGGTTGGATATCAGCCAACACTCGATAGTGAGATGGGAGAGCTGCAAGAGCGTATTACAACTACAAGCAATGGAAGTATTACATCCATTCAGGCAGTTTATGTCCCGGCTGACGATATCACAGATCCTGCGGTTGTGGCTACATTCTCTCATCTGGACGCATCTACTGTTCTCTCACGAAGATTGGTGAGTTTGGGCATTTATCCTGCAATTGATCCGCTGCAGTCTAATAGTAACCTGTTGACACCGGAAGGCGTTGGAAAAAACCATTATGATGTCGCGGAAGAAGTCCGTTCTTATCTGGCACGGTACGAAGAATTACAGGATGTAATCGCGATACTTGGCATTGACGAGTTGGGAGATGAAGACCGTTTAGTCGTGTATCGTGCGAGAAAAATCCAGCGGTTTTTAACTCAACCATTCTTTGTAACAGAAAGTTTTACTGGACTTTCGGGGCAGTATGTGCAACTGGCCGATACTGTACAGGGGTTCAGGGAGATATTGGAAGGAAAACATGATGATGTACCCGAGCAGGCATTTTACATGGCCGGTACAATAGATGACGTTTTAAAAAAATCTTCTACTTTAAGAGCATAGGTTGCGGAGAGAATATTGAAAGATAGATTGACCCTGGTAGTAGTCACTCCAGAAAAGAAGCTGCTCGAAGTTGAGACAAAATCCGTTCGTGTGCTTCTTGCAGATGGGGGAAGCATGGGAATACTGCCAGGACACGCCAAATTAATAGCAGCTACTCTTGCTGGAGATTTAGATTATCTGGATATCCAGGGTAATAAATCACGAATTAAGCTCGGTAGTGGGATTTTATTGGTAGATAATGACCTTGTCCAGGTAATGACAAATGTCTTGTATGAAGAGTATAGCGAAGAAGACAAAGAAGAAGATAATTTGATGGATCGTATTACCAGAGAAATTGTTGAAAAGCTGAAAGTGGCGCCGTTGGACAGGCACGTGTCTTCTAATGAAGAATAAAAAAGATAACAGAAAACACTTTTTAGTCCCCATTTGGAGTGAAGCGCTTGTGGCGATGTCATTGGGTTGGGATCTGGCAATACCCATTTTCGGTGGAGTGTTACTGGGGCATTATCTGGATAAATGGCTTATCACCACATATGAATTCACCATCGGGTTGTTGGTGATGGGTGTGGCGATCAGTTATTATAATCTTGGCAGGTTTATACAGAAGAATGCAGAGAAGAATAAAAGAAAGACAAAAGATGAAGTTGAAGGTACTGAGAAATGAGTGCGGTGTGGTGGATTGGCCTGGGTGTTGTAGTCTCGCTGCTCAGTTCATTGTTGCAAAAATGGTCAGTGTACCGCATGCAACCTGGCTCAACAAAAATCACCCAGCGTTATTTCATTTCTGGCTTTTTACTGAGGCTTTTCCTGATAGCGGCTGTTCTATTCCTGGCATTAGATGATAGTTTTCTTGAAATGGTTTTTTGTGTGTTTGGTATGATTATTGGGAAATGGGGTATGTTGTTTTTCTGGTTGAGGCAAGCAAAGAAGTCGTAAAAGGTATTGGCAAAGGATGGATTAATGGATTTTGGTCACGAAATTGTATTTTATTTGTTCAATTACCCTATCCGGGATACGGTTGTATCAACATGGATAATGATGGCGCTCATTACTGGGTTAGCAATTTGGATTGGTGAGCGCGAACCAGTTGCGTTGGAAATGTTGTTTGACTTCTTAAATGACACAATTTCAGATGTTATGGGACGCTCAGGTGCAAATTTCCTTCCTTTGCTGGGATCGCTTGCTATATTTATCGCGTTTGCGAATGTGATTGGAATAGTCCCTTTTTTAATGTCTCCTACCAGCGATATTAATACTACAATCGCTTTAGCTTTAGTGGTTTTTATCTCTGTCCATTATTTCGGTATTCAGGCTCAGGGTTTACTTGGTTATATCAAAAGCCTGGCGAATCCGATTTTTCTATTACCGCTTGAGATCATTGGGCAGCTCAGCCGAACATTATCACTCACTTTGCGGTTGTTTGGGAACATTTTCAGTGGAGAGTTGATTGTTGCGATTATCTTTGCCCTGATACCCTTATTTGTTCCACTGCCATTAGCTGGTTTAAGTGTTTTTACAGGTCTACTTCAGGCCTATATTTTCACCATTCTGGCGTCTGTATATATCGCGGCAGGTGTGGAAACGACAGAAAGTAATCCAAAAAATAATAAGAACTAATTCGGAGGAAATAAAATGCAAAACTTAAGTCCTGAAACCTTGATTACGGTGCTTACGATTATTGTCTCGGGAGTCGCAATTGTATTGGGTACAGCTGTGCCGGCATTGGCTGAAGGACGGGCAGTTGAAAAAGCGTTGGAAGGGATAGCAAGACAACCCGAAGCAGCAGCAGACTTACGCACAACACTTTTAATAGCTATGGCGTTGCTAGAATCAACGGCTATTTATGTCTTGCTGGTTGTTTTGATCTTATTGTTTGCTAATCCGTTAATTACCAGGTTCTTTGGATAAAAGGACACTACATGTTTGAAATTGATTGGTTAACTATTCTTTTTGAAGCGGCAAATTTTCTAGTATTGTCTGCCATCCTTTACCAATTTTTATTTAAACGGGTGATTGCCGCTGTAAAGGAGCAAGCAGCTCAGAAGGCTGCACTTTTACAACAAATGCAGGAAGACCGGCAAGAGGCAGCGCGATTAAGATCGGAAATTGATGAGCGGTTGAACCATGTGGATCAGGAGATTGCGGAGATTATCAACGAGGCGCAGACGCATCTGGAAGTTGAGCGAAAAAGGATTATGCAAGAAACTCAAACAGAAGTGGAGCGAACCCTGGAAGACGCAATTGTTGAAGCGCATCAAATACAGCGGCAATCTCTAGAAGAGTACTACGAAGACTTGATTAATGTGATTGTGGATCTGAGCGCGCAAACTATTGGCAAAGTTTCTCCTGGGGAATTACAAGACGCGATGGTTGAGCAAGTCACCAAGCGTGTTTGGGAAATGGGTAGAGGCGATATGCAGGAAGTTGAGGTCATTCGCCGTTCTCTGGGCGAAAGGAATGTAAAAGTGTTTGTGGATTCCCCTCGCCCTTTGTCTCCACAACAACAGAGAACGATTGCGCAAACGTTCAGCGCTCTGGCAGATAAAAATGTAAACCTGGAGATTCGAAAAGATGCTAATCTGGCTCTGGGTTTAAAAGTGAGAATGGGTGATCTGATCATCGATAACTCAATTCGTTCACAGCTTGGTGGTTTGCGCGAGGAAGTTGCGAAAGCGTTAAAGGAGCGGCTGGAGAATGAGTAGTTTTTCAGAACACTCCGTGTCGCAAAAGTTGTTGGACGCTTTGCGTACTTCTGCCTTAGAAAGCGATCTTGGCGATTTGGGGATTGTTTCTCGAGTTAAGACAAGAGTAATAAATAACGTTAACAGGCCCTTTGTTCCTGAAATTCCTGAACTCATAAAAACGCTTAATGAGAAAAACCAGAGTTTACAAAGTGTAGTTCGTTTCCAAAATGTGGGAACTGTGCAGCATATTGGAAACGGTGTGGCGACGTTATCAGGTCTTAGAAATGTGGGAACTGATGAATTGGTGGAATTCCCAACAGGTGTAAAAGGGCTGGTGCTGAATCTCGAAAAAGATGAAGTGGATGTCATTCTCTTGGGGCCTGATGAAGGAATTCGTGGGGGGGATTTGGTGACCGCCTCTGGTACCCGGTTGCGGGTTCCGGTGGGACCTAAATTGCTGGGAAGAACGATTAATTCCTTGGGGATTCCCTTAGATGAAAAAGGAGCTCTGAATCCAGCGGCTTATAATCTTCTTGAACGGAATGCGCCCAGTATTGTGGATCGAACGCCAGTCAGAGAGCCATTGCAAACCGGAATAAAACTGATTGATGCTTTATTGCCTATAGGGCGAGGTCAAAGAGAATTGATTGTAGGGGATAGGCAAACCGGCAAAACTTCCATTGTGGTTGATACAATTATCAATCAATGTGATAGCGAAGTGGATTGTGTGTATGTAGCGATTGGACAGCGGAAATCTTCAATTCTGGAGGTGATGGAAACCCTGGAGAACCATGATGCTATGGCATACACAACTGTTGTATTCTCCAGCCCCGACGATCCACCTGCATTAAGATATATTGCGCCGTATGTTGGATGCACTATTGCGGAATACTTGCTCCATATGGGTAGGGATGTATTAATTATTTATGATGATTTAAGCAAGCATGCTGATGCCTATCGTGAATTGAGCCTGCTGTTGAGACGCCCACCCGGCCGCGAAGCCTACCCTGGAGATATTTTTTACCTTCACTCACGATTGCTTGAACGGGCATGCAAGTTAAACGAGCATAATGGTGGCGGCTCAATCACAGCATTGCCAATTGTTGAGGTTCAGCGTGGCAATATTTCTGCGTACATCCCAACGAATTTGATTTCAATTACGGATGGACAAATTATTCTGGATAGAGATATGTTTAATAAAGGCGTAAAGCCTGCAATTGAAATTGGGCGTTCGGTTTCGCGTGTGGGGGGAGCGGCGCAAACAAAGATAATGCGTCAGGTATCAGGTGATTTGCGGTTAGAGCTGGCTCAATTTGAGGAAGTGGAGCGGTTTTCAAGGTTTGGCACTGAGGTTGACCCCGCCACTCAGCGACAAATTGAACGCGGTATACGGTTGCAAAAAATCTTAACACAGGGGGTTCACCAGCCACTTTCAATGTCTTTGCAGGTGATTCTATTGTACGCCGCGCTTTCTGGCAGAGTTGAGAAGGTTGAGTTGAACCAGATTGAAAAGTACCAGATTGATCTTATAGGCTATTTTGAGCAGATGGAACCCAAGATCGTAGCGGATATTCATCGTGAAGCAGTATTAACGGAAGAAATAAAAGAAGCTTTGGAAACCGCGCTTGATAAATTTCATCAGGAGTGGTTTGAAGGACTAGGTGAATCATGAAAAAAATGGTTATGGCTGTTGTTCCAAAAGCGGAAGCAGAAAATGTTTTAAATGCATTGGTAAATGAAGGCCATACCGCAACTTACACAGAATCGAGCGGCGGAATGTTGCGACAGTCTCAATTGTCGTTATTTATTGCTGTGGAAGAAGAGGAACTTGACAAAGTAACCACGATCATTCGAGAGAACTGCCGTATTGAGCTGGAAGTCGGATCAGGAGAAACCATCGATGGCTTTTCAGTAGGGCCTGTCCCAGTTACAGCCGGGCTTGGGGGAGCGGTTGTTTTTATCTGGAATCTGGATAATATGGTTACTTATTAAACAATAATGGCAGAAACCTTACAAAGAAATCAAGAACGTTTGGAAAACGTCAGGGTTATTGAACCAATGCTAGGAGCATTGCGTACCATCTCTTTGGGAGCATGGCGTGCTGCGTTGGCCAAGAAATCCTCGATTGAATATTACGAAAATAACCTTTTGCTAATATTGGATCAAATTGCACCCAGGCTAACAACCTTTCAGACAGCAAAATCAGTTAAAGAATTTCAAACTGAAAATAATTTAGTCATTGTTATTGGAGGCAGCAGGGGACTGTGTGGAAAATTTGATATCAATCTTTTAAGCAAACTTGAATCGGAGTATCTCGGGGCATCAAGGAAAAATTTGCGATTATGGATGTCGGGTGAGCGACTCATACATTCTGCGGAGCAGAGAGATGTGGAAATTCAATGGGTATTCCCGTTGAGTGGAAAATCGTACCCCTCATATTCAAGTATTTATAATCTTGCTCGGAAGGTCCTTGATGAATATGAAAACTGTAAAATTAACGAAGTGAATGTTTTATATAACCATTACGATAATGCCGGCAAGTACCATCCAGATATTGTAAAATTGCTTCCGTTTGATGTAAAGAAGCGCGATGCGCAGCAGGCGGCTATAGATTGGCCCGAACCGATCATTGAGACAGACCCCATTGCTATTTATAAGCGGGTGATGGAGCAGTTAATTACAGTGTCTCTTTATAATTATTTTCTTGATTCGTCGGCTTCGGAGCACTCAGCTCGTTATACTTTGATGGAAGAAGCTGGAAAGAATGCGGCGCGGATGATTGAAGAACTTAATCAGATTGTACAAATGGGCCGCAGACATGCCATAACGCAAGAAATGCAAGAATTGGCCATAGGGGCTGGTTTGACGCGATAATTCAATAATAATTCTCTGGCGTTGTGGAATGAAAGTTGTGCAGTATAGTGTGCGCGCTTCAATTATTTGAAGCGAGTCTGGCAGTAAACAAGAAAATAAGATAAACTTTGTATGAATATATTTTGGGGTGTTGACAAACCATTTTATTATCGCTACAATACTAATATAATACGCAAACAAAAAGCGTTATATATAATTATTGGGGGAGGCAATGATCTGAATGCTCAATGTGGTCGCTTTTCTTAAATGTGAGTTTAAGAGTGGTATTCAGGGAGCTAAATAGCGAAACCGGCCTGACGCTGTCGGTTTTTTGTTTTTTAAATTTGATTCTGGTGGGGTGCTATGGAGAAGTCAAATTATCATTTGAACAAGTCTATGGAATCATCTGTTGACGCCGGGATTGATCTAGATCAAATTGAGGCTTCTGAGCGACAGACTGTGCTTGTTGTGGAAGATGACCTGGATACAATTTATTTGCTAAAGCAGATTCTTCGTCTGGCGGGGTTTAACGTGATGAGTTCGGCAACTGGCCGAGAAGCAATAAAAAAAATAGCAGATTATTCTGTGGATTTGGTGCTTTTAGACATCATGATGCCGCAAATGGATGGCTGGGAAATTTTGGAGGAGATGCGAAAGATAAAGAATATTCCGGTTATCGTAATTTCTGCTTTGAGTTCAAAAGAAGATGTTGTAAATGGACTCCACCGGGGAGTAGATGATTATATATCAAAACCTTTTTATAATACTGAGGTCAGTGAGCGAGTTAAAGCAGTTTTACGACGCGCTCATATGCCGCAAGAAGTCAGCAGATTGGTTTTTCATGATATTAACCTGGTCGTGGATCTGATTTCTCAAGAGGTGGTTTTGCATGAGGAAAAAATCAGATTAACCCCCAAAGAATTTGCTGTACTCTCGTTGTTAGCAAGGAATGCTCCTTCAGTGGTCAGCTATGACATAATTGGGGAAACTGTATGGGGTGAAGACTCTCCGGAGGTACGGCGTCGCACCAAATACTTGGTGTATCTGTTGAGGAGAAAGTTTGAAAAAGTGAACTCGGGGAAAAATTTTATTCTAAATTTTGACCGCCTTGGTTATAAGTTGCAAACGGATTAGCAAAACAGTGAATTTGGAGGGGAGGGAAATGGCTTCAACCGTAACAAATCCTGAACACTTTAACGAGAAAGCGTTGGAGAAGGGCTTTAGGAGTAAGGCGGTGAATATCACGCTCGATGAACAATGGCGAATATTTGTTATTTCATTGGTCATTGTTGATGTTGTAATGATGCTTAGCGCTTTCATGATTGCCTATCTGATCCGCTTTGAAATGAATGTGGTACTTTTTAATTTATGGGTTATTCCTTCTTTTCAATTTTATTTGCGGCTGATGCTTGTATTGGTTCCAACATGGCTGTCCATATTTGCCATAAAAGGGCTTTATTCTAGACAGAATCTGCTGGGGGGGACAAAGGAATATTCATCCTTATTTAACTCAATAACGATGGGGATGATATTGGTAATTGCGTTTGGATTCCTTGTTACAGACTTTTATCTGGCAAGGGCCTGGTTGTTGATGGCCTGGTTCTTTTCTTTTATCCTATTGTTTTTTGGTCGATTTGTTTTAAGAAGATTTGTATATTACCTGAGAACGAGGGGATACTTTTTATCTCCGGCAGTTATTGTTGGCGCCAATGATGAAGGGTTAATGATAGCTGAGCAACTGCTGCAATGGAAAACTTCGGGTTTTAATGTTTTGGGTTTTGTTGATAAGAAGGTGAAGCCTGGAACGATAATTTACCGAAATCTAAAATGTTTGGGGAGCATGGATGAACTTGATAGCATCTTGCATGAAAATAAGGTTGAGGAATTAATTCTGGCCTCCAGCGCGATTTCATCACGCGACAAGATGGTGGATATTTTTAAGCTGTATGGTTTTGATAAAGGGATAAACGTCCGATTCTCCTCGGGGTTATACGAAATTGTTACAACTGGTTTGACAGTTAACCAGTTTGCCTATGTTCCATTGGTTGGGGTGGATCCTGTACGCCTCACTGGAGTTGACAGATTTATAAAATCATTGATGGATATCAGCATTACAATTCCTGGTGTAATTGCTCTTTCACCGGTTTTTATGATTATTGCATTGCTGGTTAAATTAGATTCGCCCGGACCTATTTTTCATCGGAGAAGAGTGGTTGGAGTAAATGGTCGAGAATTTGACGCATTAAAATTCAGAACAATGCTTGTGAACGGCGATGAAATCTTGGAACAATATCCAGAGTTGAAAGAAGAGCTCATGCAAAATCACAAGCTCAAGAAAGATCCCCGAATAACTCGAATCGGAGGGTTCTTAAGAAAATTCAGTCTGGATGAACTACCACAGTTATTTAATGTGCTCAAAGGTGATATGACCCTGGTGGGGCCACGGATGATTACAAAAGCGGAAATGGACAAATATCAAAAATGGGATTTGAATTTGCTCACCGTTCGTCCGGGTATAACTGGGTTGTGGCAAGTCAGTGGCAGGTCGAATATTTCTTATGAAGAGCGTGTTCGGCTGGATATGTATTACATCCGCAACTGGACAATCTGGTTGGATATTCAGCTTTTGGTGCAGACAATCCCCGCGGTTATTAAAGGGAGAGGCGCTTATTAATGGTGGAAATTTTGTTTCTCGCTTTATTGCCAGAAAGGATTGAACATTATGATCATTGTACAAACTCCTTTAAGAATCAGTTTGTTTGGTGGAGGAACTGATTTTAAGGCTTTTTATCAGGAATATGGGGGATGTGTATTAAGCACAGCAATAGATAAATATATTTTTGTGACGATTAAGAAGCGCTTTGATGAAAAATTGCGTGTGGGTTACACGCGCACCGAAATGGTTGATGATGTGGATGAGATTGAACATGAACTTATCCGCGAAGCGTTTAAAATTACTGGAATTTCAAAGGGTGTTGAAATTACAACAATGGGCGACATTCCTTCAGCTGGGTCTGGCTTGGGATCTTCCAGCACGGTGACCGTGGGAGCATTGCATGCGATGTATACCTATTTAGGGGAGATTATTCCAGCGGATAATTTAGCCAAGCAGGCCTGTCATATTGAGATCGATATTCTCAAAAAACCGATAGGCGTCCAGGATCAGTACATTGTTGCTCAAGGTGGACTCCGGTTTATGGAATTTACAACCAATGGTGAGGTTAATTCAGAGCGATTGAAAATTAGTGAAGATACTCTTCGGAGCTTGAATGATAATTTGATGCTTTTTTATACTGGTGTTCTCCGCTCAGCTTCTTCTATACTGGCAGAACAAAAGACAAAAATTGATAACAATTCTGAGATTTTGCAGGAACTAAAGGGTATAGCAAATGAAGCTCGAAAGGAAATAGAGTCGGGTAATTTGGACGAAATCGGAAAAATGTTGCACAAAAGCTGGCAGTTGAAAAAGAAATTGGCTAAAAAGATAAGTAATGGTCAAATTGATAATCTTTATAAAATTGCCCAAAAGGCTGGCGCGCTGGGTGGAAAGATATCGGGAGCTGGGGGAGGCGGCTTTTTACTTCTCTATTGTCCTTATAAATTTCAGACTCGTGTCAGGAAAGAACTAAAGGATCTAAAAGAACTTCCTTTCCGTTTTGAGAGCGACGGCTCAAAAGTCATATTTAATTACCGGAGATAGAGATAAAATTTTTAGCAATAAAGAAATTTGTGGCATCAAGCAGATCGTTGAAAATATAAAAAGGCTTCAGGTGTTTTGCTTCAGGAAGGTCTATTTGAGATTTACCTCTTCCGGTCAAAACAAGGCTTATTTGATGAATTCCAGCAGACTGCCCAGCCTTAAGGTCGGTAAGAGCATCGCCGATTAAAAATGATTTTTGGAGATCAATTTGATGTTTATGCGCCGCACTGAGAATCAAACCTGGCATAGGTTTTCTGCAGTGGCAATGATCGGAAGGAATATGTGGACAAATAAACACATCGTCGATTCGACCACCAGCAGAATTGATCAATTCCAGAAGGCGCAGGTTTATTGTTTGGGCTTCTGCGTAAGAAATTATGCCGCGTCCAATCGCGGATTGATTTGTCACGATGAAAAGTTGTAAATTGGACCTTGAAAGAACTTGTAAAGCTTTTAGAGCTTGAGGATAGGTGAAAACATCTTCCCAACAGCGAACATAGTCCTCGCGGTTTTCGATGATGACACCATCTCGGTCTAAGAAAATTGCTGATTTCATGTTGATTAGATTATAAGGTTAGGTGTGTTTTTAGGGTAGTTCGATTGCAGAACATCAGGCATCCAATCCCACAACTGCAACAGATGGCGGAGAGGGTGGTTAATATAGAGCAGGCGAAGAATGACAGACAAAACAGACCATGTCGGAAGGGCGGAGCATGCCCATAAAGTGAAAACGAAATCTACAGCCGAAATAAATCCTATAAGACTGTACCTTAGCAGACAAGCCGATGGTGTTTTTCGCTACTTTCTTGAGCAAATCTTATATTTCTTGTTTGGATGGGTACCATCCGTTGTGGGTATTGGAATACGGGCTGTTTTTTATCGCTTGATATTACACATGCGTGGTTGGGCAGCAGTTGAAAATAGCGTTCGTCTTCGATACGCGAATCACATTTATCTTGAGAATGGTGTGTATTTAGACCAAAATGTTTATCTGCACGCGACACCAAATGGGATCAGGATTGGTGAAAACACCATTGTCATGAATGGCGCTGTTTTACATGTTTACAACTTTCGAAAACTTCCTCATTCTGGGATAACAATAGGACGCGACAGTTTAATTGGAGAGTATTGTGTGATTAGAGGACAGGGAGGTGTTGTGATTGGCAACCGTGTTTATACATCGCCATTTTCTCAGATCATAGCTGTGAATCACATGTTTGATGATCCAGATGTTCCGTTTATTTACCAAGGGATTACCGCAGAAGGGATTGTCATTGAGGATGACGTGTGGATTGGATCGGGTGCAATTGTTACAGATGGAGTACATATTGGAAAAGGCTCGGTTGTGGCTGCCGGTGCCGTGGTTACCAAAGATGTACCAAAATACGCTGTTGTTGGGGGCGTTCCAGCGAAGGTATTACGGATGGTTGGTGAAAAAATGGTGGATGATATTAACAAACCTATATATTTTAGCTCTGGGGAGATGGAATTATGACTTTACTGACGGTTGTTATACCTGCATACAATGAGGAAAATGGGATTGCAGCGATTTGCGAAAGAGTTCTAAATGTATGTAGCAAATTGAAGCAAATTGGTGTTGACTTGGAACTGCTGGTGGTGGATGATGGTTCCAAGGATCAAACCGCACAAATCGCCAGCGGAATTGAGGGATTAAGAGTAATCAGCCATCCAAAAAACAAGGGGTATGGAGCAGCCTTGAAAACTGGCTTCGCAGAGGCAAAAGGCGAGCTGATCGGTTTTTTGGATGCGGATGGTACATATCCTCCGGAATATTTCCCGGCACTTTGCCAACAGGCTCTGGATGGGGTTGATCTGGTGATCGGTTCCAGAATGGCTGGGGAGAAGAGCGAGATGCCGCTGGTTCGCAGACTTGGCAATATGTTTTTCGCGGGGTTAATCAGTCTGTTGGGGAGGCAGAAGATCACCGATAGTGCCAGCGGTATGCGGGTATTTAAGCGGGAGATACTGGAGAAAGTCTATCCTTTGCCGGATGGGTTAAACCTCACCCCAATTATGAGCACAAGAGCCTTACATGAGAATTTGAGGATGGTTGAAATCCCTATCCCATATAGTGAGAGAGTTGGTCGTTCTAAGTTGAATGCCATCAGGGATGGGTCTGTGTATTTGCGTTCCATCACCTGGACAGTCCTGACATACAATCCGGTACGAATATTTGGTGCTATTGGCCTGGTAGGCGTTGTGCTAATGTTATTGGTTGGTTTGGGGGTGATTATCGCCAGGTTGAGCGGCGTTACAGATCTGGGGCCCTGGGGGGTAGCCGCACTGTTTTTAGGATCGGTGGCGGGTGTGGTTGGAGTAAGCATTTTCTCGTTGGGTGTTGCTTTCAATTATTTGGTTACACTCTTCTATAAACGTCCTATCCGGCAGGGTTTATTTGGAAAACCAATTTTCAAAGTGCCTTTAGAGAAGCATTTTGGTTGGATGGGAGTAGTTCTGATATTGATTGGTTTAGTGGTTGGGCTCACCGGTATAGGATTGGGCATTTCGGGATGGGAAATTACAAGATTATGGTTCTATTTGTTGAATAGCGCAATGGTTATTATGGTTGGGACACAGCTCGTGATTTTTTGGTTTCTAATCCAGGTATTAGAGGAACTAAGTAATCGTTTCGAATGTTGACCTTGGCTACAAATCAATTGGACTGCTTGACATCGTGGTGTGTAAGGAGTGGATAAAATGGCAGAAAATAATATAAGTGATCGTGTTTTTGAAAATTTAGGAGATCGGAGAATCCCTAAACTCAAAGGACCGAATTTTCCTAACGCGGATGATATCGTTCGCAAAAGCTTACTCAGTATTCCTCGATCAGAAGAGGCTGTTGATATTTTATTGGTAAATCCTCCGACTCCTGATGGAGGTTTGTGGATCAGAACCCAACATCGCGTTGGCCGACGGACTAGAGAAAATATGGTGTGGCCTCAAGTTTCACTAGCGCAGATGGCTGCAATACTTCATCCAACTTATAAAATTAAGGTCATTGATGCTAATGCTGAGAGAATGGGATGGCGAGAATTTATTGGGTTATTGGATCGTTACCAGCCCCATTATTATATGACTCAGGTAACAGCACCAACGCTAGAGAATGATATGTATGGTTGTTTTTTGGCTAAAGCCCGCGGCGCCAAAACAATCGCTTTTGGCACTCACGTTACCCCCATACCAAGAGAAACATTGATCTCCTATCCGGCTTTGGATTTTGTGTTGATCGGGGAGCCAGATCTAACTATCCGTGATTTGCTGGATCATCTTGAGGGGAAATTGGATAAGCGTCCTGCCGAAGTGCAAAAAATGTTTGACAAAGACCCCAATTATGCAGCCGCAATTTCTGAAGACGGGAAAGTTGAACTGGGGAAAATAAAGGGATTGGGGTGGCGAAGGAATGGAGAGATTGTATTAAATATGCCACGCCCATTTATCGCAGATCTGGATGATTTACCCATTCCAATGCATGAAGTGCTTCCCTTAATGAAATATCGAATGCCATTAATCAAAGGCCCTTTCACCTTCATAGTGACCAGCAGAGGATGTCCGGCGGGATGCACTTTTTGTATCAAACATGTAAGCTATCAATATGGTTTGCGAGTACGCTCCCCTGAACTATTAATGGAAGAAATGTGGAAACTGAAAAAGCTTGGTATTCATAACATCCATATGTATGCAGACCTTTTTACGGTTCACCGGGACCAGGTGATGGAACTGTGCCAACGAATGATCGATGAAAAAATCAATATTAAGTGGACATGCAACAGCAGGGTTGATTTTGTTGATGAAGAGATGCTCAATCTGATGGCAAAAGCAGGAAATAGATTAATTTCGTGGGGTATAGAGAGTGGAAATGAGCAAATATTGCGGCATGCGCGAAAGGGTGCGTATGCAGATAAAGTTGAAAGGGCGTTACGCTGGGCTAAAAACGCTGGCATAATGAACTGGGGTTATTTTATAATCGGATTGCCAGGAGAAACTGAAGAAACGATTCGTCAAACGATTGACTTTGCGAAAAAGTTGCCTCTAGACATTGCTCTATTCCATGTTGCAGCCCCATATCCCGGGACACCGTTTTTCTTTGAAGTTGTAGAGAATGGATGGTTCAGGAAGGGAACACGCTGGGAACAGGTTGACATGGATCGCGGAACAGTATTGGATTATCCTGGCTTATCTGCAGAGAAGCTATTGTATTGGCAAAAGAAGGCATTTCGGGAATGGGCATTCAGACCTGGCCCAATATGGACCTATTTAAAAATGTTGCTGACAGATTTTTCCACTATGAAAACTGCACTGAGTGTAGGTTTGCAGCATTTTACTTGGGCATCAACCGATTCTGGAATAGAAATCAAACAATAAAATTTGCACATGCGTTTTGCTCGGGAGAATTTTGATGAGCATTATCACGAAATATGAATCTGATGTTATGGCGCGGTGTCTAAAAATACTCATTGTTTTCACCTTGCTAACGACAAACTTTGTAAATGCTTTTGCACAAACAGAAGATGTTGATGATTCCACATGGACCCAACCTATCAATTTGTCTCGGTCAAGCGGTTCGTCCTGGCCTGGATTGGTTTTGGACTCGAGCAATGTGTTGCATGTCTTTTGGGAAGATGTGTATCGGGGATATCTTTATCGCAAACTCGACGGTGGAAATTGGAGTGAGGAAACACCGGTAAATTTTCCTTTTAAAACAGCCGCAAATGTGGTACTTGAGGAAGGCGAAGTTAAACCAACACCGCCCATGTTCATTGTTGATAAGAATGGCCGGATTCATGCTATGTGGATCGATAGCAGAAAAGTTTTATACCATAGTTATGTGAAAGAAGAATCGTTTGGCAGTTTTGGTTCCTGGCTTCCACCACAAGCTATTTCAGAAGCAGTCATCGACATGGATGTTGAAATTGACTCTAAAGGTGATGTTCATCTTGTTTATGTTAAGAGTTCGAAATCTGTGTTTGAAAAATCGGGCGTTTATTATCGGAAACTCGTAAATGGAGGGTATTGGGAACGTGTGATTCTTTTATACGAATCACTTTATTTGCGCTCGATAAGCGGAATTTCCTCAAATGTTGATATTTCTGCGGCAACGCTCGAAGATGATTCGGTAAAGCTTTATACTGTTTGGGATAACCGGGCACTGAATAGAATTTATGGGGCAAATTATGAAAATGGTGTTTGGAGCGAGCCATTTGAGGTTGAAGGACCAAATGTAAGTTCTTCGGCAGTGCAACCTGTCAATGGTATGGTTGCCGCAAAAGGGGAGCAAGTTATTTATATGTGGCAGCTGACACAATCTGGGGAAGGGTGTGTTCAATATTATCAATCCTCGGAGGATGGCGGTGAAACCTGGAGTGTACGCCGCTCAATGTTAATGGAGTTAAAGGACTGTCCGGATCAGAACAAAATCATAACAGGGCAAAACAGTCCAATAACTTTAAGCTCAATACTCAATTCACAAATTTATCTTTCAATTTGGAATGGAAAAGAGTGGAGCAGACCACAATCCCAGATCGAATTGTCTGAATTTGTTGATCAGGACACGTTGAACCTGCTTGCTTTGGAGCAGCCACAATTTGTGATTACACCAGAGGATCGTATTTTTGCTGTAGGAATGGGCAGGTCAGTGGGAGGTGGAACCGATGTGTGGGTGACAGATCGTCCATTGGGTCTGGAAGGTGAATGGTTCCCTGAGGGCAGCAAATGGACGAACTTTGAAGGGATCGCTCAATTAGACACTTACGTTGCTTCATATACCATGGTAACTGATGATGAAGGTTGGCTGCATGTTTTTTGGGCAACTGAGGCTAAGGATGGGGATGAATTCTCTGATCGCAAGTTATTTTATGCGCGATGGGATGGCGAAACCTGGTCTGCTCCCGTTGATATAATAATTTCATCATCCGGAAAGATCTCACCGATAAGAGCGGTGGCTAGTCAAGATCAAAGATTGATATTAATTTGGGCAGACAACAACTCGGGTGAAATTTTTATCAGCATCGCCGATCGATTGGAAGCCCTCAATTCCCGCGAATGGAGCCAACCAGCCTCAATACCTTCTCCCTGGCCGATCAGCACCTCACCTGATATCGCTGTTGCAAAGGACAAGACAATGTACCTTGCCTATGCAATCCCAATTAATGAATTCCGTGGGATTTACCTTACCAGTTCTGCGGATGGTGGCGTAACTTGGAGCAGCCCAGCACTGGTATATGATGGTGCGGCACAAGATTGGTTGGGGATTGAAGAGCCTCGGATTGCTGTTAATAACAGTGACCATATTTACCTGATGTTCTCAAGGAAATTGCTTCCCCTGGACAAAGATAACAAGATGTTGTACTTCACCAGATCGGAAGATGGAGGAAAAAATTGGGATTTACCGGTTGCGGTTTCTAGTAATCCTGTGGAATGGGGAGGAATTATCGTTGTCGACGATGAAGTGAACCGTATCTGGTTGGTGAAAGAAGGCGCAATAAGTTACTATCATCATGATGTTTCACTGGATATGGGTAAATCCTGGAGCAAGTCAAATGCTATTCAAGAGGTAGTGGGTGAAACTTACCCAACTGATTTTGCGATTGACGCCTCAGGGAATGTTCACCTTGTACAGATGAGATCCGAAGGGGCTCGAAAAGGTGTTTTACAACATTGGGTGCTTCAAGATAGTCGATGGTATGTTGTCGAAAAATATGAACTTGGTGTTGATCCTCTGTTAGATGTGCGCAATATTCTGCTAGCCGTGTTGCCGAACAATGTCCTGGCGGCGATCTTTGATGGAAAACGGATGTCAGAGAAGGGGGAGAGTTTGGGAGATAGTTTGTTTTTTACTACATATGTGTCAATCGATTCTGATCAAACACAACCTCAGTTGACAGAAAGTGCTTCTGTTTCTCCCACAACTGAAATAGATGAATCAGTTGAACCAGTTGAACCTGTTGAACCAGTTGTAACGCAAACAATAGAAATTGCTCAAACTCCAACGATCTCCTTTGATGATAGTGAGCCAATTTCTGCTGCAAGCAGCATGGAAAGAATTTTGTATGGCACTGGCGTTGGCCTCCTTGCGACCGCACTGATTGTTGTTGGGTTTTTGTTTATGTCAAGAAAGTCAAAATGATCTATTATTGGAGAAGTGCCGGAATTATGATCCTAACGTCAAAAACATTGAAAGTGGATGAATAATTTGAGTTCTAAGGTGGCGATTTTAATTCTGAACTGGAATGGTTTTGAAGATACTATAGCGTGTTTAGATTCCCTGTGTTCTATAGATTATCCAGATTTTGAAATTCTACTTATAGATAACGCGTCAACTGACGCATCCCTTCAAATTATTCCAGAAAAGTATCCTGATATCAAATTGTTGTCTCTTCCTGAAAATAGGGGATTCGTAGGGGGTAACAATACAGGAATGAAGTATATAAAAGAAAATTCTAGTGCGGAATACATCCTGTTGTTAAACAATGATACGGTTGTGGCTCCTGATTTTCTTACAGAACTTGTTCAAGCCATGGAGATGGATCCTCATGTTGGAATAGTTAGCCCCTTGATATTTTATTATGATTTACCGGGCACGATCTGGTCTGCTGGAGGACACATTGATCAATCAGATTGGCAAACCTGGATGGTGAATATCGGTGAAAAGGTCTTTGATCTTGTGAGTAACTCTGTTCATCCGGTTGATTTTGTCACAGGTTGCTGTCTTTTGATACGGAAATCTTTGATTAATGAGATTGGTATGTTGGATGAACGTTTTTTTGCGTATTATGAAGATGTTGAATGGTGTTATCGTGCTTCGCATGCGGGGAAATTGGTTTGTCTGGTTCCGGAATCTAAAATATGGCATAAGGTGTCACCTGAGAAACGTGCGGCATCACCTTTGGTGCATTATTATATGACCCGTAATCGATTGCTTTTTATGCGAATTGCTGGGGTTAATGTGTTTGGATTTGTCCGAGTAATCTGTTTTGATTACTTAAAAACTATTTTAAGCTGGACGATCAAACCGAAATGGAAAAACAAAAAACCAATGCGCCGGATTATGATAAGGGCTATAATAGACGCTGCCATGGGGAGATGGGGTAAGGCTACCAATTTATCCTGAGGCAATGAGAGTGATGGCAATTTGAAAATTCTCTTTTTATCCCGGTGGTATCCTTTTCCGCCTGACAATGGCTCGAAAATCAGAATATCCAACCTGATACGATATTTGTCTGAGCGACACGAAATAGATCTAATCTCCTTTTCTTCCGAAAGTATCTCAATAAATCGTATTCAGGAAGCAGAGAAACATTGTGTAAATGTGACCACCATAAAATATCATGATTTCAATCCATTGCACTGGAAAGCTGTGCTGGGATTCTTTTCCAGAAAACCAAGGTCAATGGTGTATAGCCATGACCAATTGATGCAACAATCTGTTGAAAACGCGATATTAAGAAATAATTATGAGGTTGTCATTGCTTCTCAATTGGATCTACTTCCCTATGTCGAAAGGATTAAAAGCGGCAAAAAAATCCTTGAGGAATTGGAGCTAACTCCATTCCACGAGCAAATTACCAGAGAGAAGTCCGTGTTTGGGAAACTAAGAAGGAGGATGGCCTGGAAGAAACTGGCGAACTATATAGGGGAAGCAACGAAAGATTTTGCGGGGGTCACTGTTGTCTCAGAGAAAGAAAAAAGGATCGTTGCTAAAGTTGTGAATCAATCCATAGAAGTCAAAGTTGTTCCTAACACGGTGGATCTGGACGCGAATTTTGCGTATAGTGGTACAAAGAAAACGCTATTTCCCAGCCTGATTTTTAATGGCGCATTATCCTTTTATGTAAATCATGATGCAATGAAGTATTTCACGCAGGACATTTTCCCAATTGTGCAAGAAACAATTCCGGATGTAAAATTATTTATCACAGGAGGTCTTTTGGGGGTAGATTTGTCTGGGTTTCCAAAAAATGATCAGATCGTTTTTACGGGTTATTTAGAGGATATTCGGAAAGCTGTCGCGGAGAGCTGGGCATGTGTGGTGCCAATACAATTGGGTGGAGGGACGCGGCTTAAAATACTTGAATCGCTTTCTTTACGAACACCGGTCATTTCAACCTCAAAGGGCGCTGAAGGACTGGAGCTGACTGCCGGAAAAGATTATCTGGTTGGTGATTCATCCGATGTATTCGCGAAACAAATCATTCGTTTGCTTCAGAACGAAGACCTTCGAAACAGGATAAGCGAATCGGGCTATGCTTCTATTAAGGAGAATTATGATTGGCGTTCAGGTGGGGCTGCGCTGGAAGAATTTATTTGTAGGATAGTGAAAGAAAATGTCAATAGCTGAGATCAGGTCAGGTTTTCAAGCTTTTCTCACCAAAGTTCGAATGTGGGTGGACAGGGTGTTGTCCTATGATTATGTGTCTTTGATCATGGCGCACCTTTTCCCAATTGTGGTAGTGTTCTCCGCAATTTTGGGAGTCATAACTGCATTAACATTTTCCGAAATTACATTGGTTCTGGCTAGTGTGCCCCTTTTGATTGTTGCTCTTTCTGGTTTATTGAGCAGCCTGCAATTTTCACCCATATATATCTTGTTTGCGTCCGCGTTTTTGCCATTTTATCTATCGACCGGAACAATGAGTGTAATCGTTGATAGTTTGATCCTGGTGGGTGTACTTGTTGTACTCTGGATTTTGCGGATGATGATTGTGGAAAAAGAAATTCATCTAATAGACTCGCCTGTCAATTTAGCAGCCCTGGGGTTCATGGTTGTCGTGCCATTATCCATGATCTGGAGCTTGATATTCCGGGACCCTCTTGTAATAACCTGGGGAAGTTTTTTCCTTGTCCAGTTGGCGGAAACAGCTGTAATGATTTTGCTTCCTGCGGCTATGTTATTGGTGGCTAATGTTGTTGACGATATCAGACTGATTAAATACATGGTTATTCTGTTTATTTTTGCCGGCATGGTTGGCTATGTTTATGAAATCCGTTATGATCTTGGAATCCAAAAACTGTTTGATTTGATAAAGTTTGAGGTTCAAACTGGTGGTCTTTTCACCCTGTGGCTGGTCTGTATCACCATAGGTCTTGCAATATATAATGAAAAACTACCTGTTCCGGTGCGTTTTTTGCTGCTGCTACTGGCAGGTCTCTGGATTTATTATCGCTTCTGGCGGAATATTACCTGGATGACTGGATGGCTGCCATCTATGTGCGCTCTATTTATACTGGTTTATCAGCGTTCCAAAAAATTGATATTTGTGATGTTGTTACTGTTTTTAATATTGGTTGTAATTAAATATGATTTTTTTGTGGAAGCAATATTTGCTGAACGTATGGAAAGCGGAACTACAAGGTTAATGGCCTGGTCGACAAATCTGGAATTATCTTTTAAGCATCTTTTGTTTGGCACTGGGCCTGGCGGTTATGCCGCGTATTATATGACTTACTTACCTGACAATGCCATGGCTACACATAACAATTATCTGGATATTATCGCGCAGACTGGGATTGTAGGCATCACTTTTTATCTCTTTATGTTTTACAAATTGGTCACTGTTGGATACAGGTTGTGTAAACGTGTGAGAGGAAGAAACGATTTTGTTGACGCGATGTCTCACGCGACATTTGCCGGGTTGGCTGGCTGTATTGTCGCAATGGGGTTTGGAGATTGGATGATTCCATTTCCATACACTCAGGGGATTGCTTCATTTGATTATATTGTGTATAGCTGGCTGTTTTTGGGTACAATCTTGGCGCTGGACAGGTTGTCGAAGAATTCATCGGCTCATGAAAAAACGCTCAGAGTTTAAGAATGTTCAAAGCATCTATGAGAAGGGTAATGGATTACCAGACTTAATAAATATATGCTAACCATCTCCGCGTTCGCAAAACCCAGACTGCAAATTAACGCAAACCGTATTATTCCTTTTGTGTTGTTCATCATTGTGCTGATTTCACGTTTGCCTTTCAAAACGGACATTCTGTACCATTGGGATTCAGTTAATTTTGCATATTCTTTGCAAGAGTTTGATATTGCCAGAGACCAACCCCAGCCCCCAGGTTATATTCTGTATGTAATTTTGTGCAAAGGAATAAATTATTTTTTTAATGATCCGAACTTGACAATGATACTGCTGGGAATTGTCTCTAGCGGTCTTGCTGTGGTTGGGCTTTATTATTTGGGGAGAGAAATATTTAGTTGGCAAACCGGATTGATCGCCGCCCTCTTTTTGACATTTTCACCTTTATTTTGGTTTTATGGTGAAATTGCGCTTCCTCATACGCTGGATGCATTTCTGGTTATTCTTAGCGTCTTAATGCTATATAGAGTTCATGCTGGCGAATCGCGTTATGATATCCCATCCGTTGTGATCCTTGCAATTGCGGGTGGGTTTCGACCTCAAACTCTGGTATTTTTATTGCCTTTAACTATTTACTCATTTCGAAAAATCGCTTTGAGACGA
>ENA-ORXD01000617-ORXD01000617.1-sediment-metagenome-genome-assembly--contig:-NODE-617-length-41809-cov-19.115068_pt1 | contig 41809 bp, 29 predicted proteins | sample MGYA00237862_ERZ511471 | MGnify/ENA metagenome assembly ERZ511471 | reverse complement strand
TTTGACCATATCCCATCATGACAAAAGGGGGGAATTACCTTGGCCCCGGGGGTGGGGAATAACCATGGTCCTTGACAAAATTGTTCATTTTGGGGATATTGTTGCCTGTGAACCAGTCGTGAGATCAATTCGAAAGAAATATCCTGAATCATTCATAGTGTTTGCACTTCATAAAAATTATCGGGAACTTATGGAAACGCATCCAGAGGTCAATCATGTGCTACCTTTGACGTGCGTGACGGAATGGGCTCGATTTGCAGGATTAAATCTATTTGATGAAATCATTGATCTGAACATTGATGGCCGTACATGTGAAATTTGTCGTGTGCCGTGGCATAAACCAAGCGGCAGTCGAGGCGTCACCGCAGAAAATTATTACAATACTAATAATTTGATTGACGCTTACTGCATGTCAGCCGGTCTCCCCGCACCGAATGACAGTCCAAGAATCTATCCGAGCAAGAACGACATATCTGTTGTAAATGACCTTGACCTTCCTGAACGTTTTGTAGCCTTCCATGCCGATAGCAACGAGAAGGAAAGAGCATTACCTATTATGATATGGGAACAAATCGTCTTCCATATTAACAACGTTTGGAGATTACCTGTGATTGAAATTGGCCTTAAACCGTTGGTGCTTCATCTAAATGAAGATATGAATCGCTCTCTCTGCGGACAATTGTCCATCTTACAATCCGCCGAGGTTATTCGTCGATGTATACTCTACTTGGGAACGGATAGTGGGCCTGCACATTTGGCTAATGCATGCGGTACTTATGGTATTATTGCACTGGGCCACTACCGTAATTTTCAACGGTATCTACCTTATTCTGGAGGTTATGCAAACGGGAGCCATTGTGAGTTGCTATATCATAATGGCCCTATTGCTGAAATACCATTGGCACAAATCGTTGAGGCGATAGATCGTCGTCTTCAATCCATATGATAAAGCTAATATTATGATCAGAAATGTAATTCCTAAGCCTTGATAACAAAGGATTAATGTCCTATATATTCTACATTGAGTTAAAATACGCCCATTTTTCTTGATTAAAGGTACATACAACAACATCATTAAAATAGAAGAAAGATAAAAATGAATATGGTAGAAAAAGTTCGATTGATAGCTTTTTACCTTCCCCAGTACCACCCAATACCCGAAAACGATGAATGGTGGGGAAAAGGATTCACGGAATGGACAAACGTAGCCAAGGCCAAACCTCTTTTCCGTGGACATTATCAGCCGCATATTCCTGCGGATCTTGGCTTCTATGATTTGCGGGTGCCTGAAACCAGAGTTGCACAGGCTGAAATGGCACAATCCAATGGTATTGAGGCTTTCTGCTATTGGCACTATTGGTTTGGCGGAGGCAAACAGCTACTTGAAAGACCATTTTTTGAAGTCTTGGAATCAGGTAAACCTGATTTCCCATTTTGTCTAGCCTGGGCGAATCAGACATGGTCCGGCATATGGCATGGAACGCCCGGAAGAGTTCTGATCGAGCAGAAGTACCCGGGAGAGGCAGATTATGAGGCGCACTTTTACGCATTATTGAAAGCATTTGCCGATAAACGCTATATTAATGTAGATGGAAAGCCTCTTTTTGTGATCTATAAACCGGCATGCTTGCCAGATCCGCGTTCTTTTTCGGATTGCTGGAAACGTCTTGCCATTAAGGAGGGACTGAAAGGGTTATACTTGGCTGCTATGGCAGACAAGGATTGGAATCCATTAAAACATGGGTTTGACGCTACAATTATAGATAATTTAGGATGTTATTTTAAGACGTTGAGCAACTTTAGACCAGGATGGCCGAATAGATGCTGGCGCCTGTTGACCGGTCGTTCATTTAAAAACCTATACAGGTTGTGGCGCAACCGGCCAACAATATATGATTACAGCGATTTTATAAAACACGCCCTGCCTGAACTTAGCGCCGAATTCGAGCAGCACCCCTGCGTAATACCCAATTGGGACAATACACCGCGAAGCGGTCTGCAAGGATTCGTTTTACGCAAGACAACACCGGAGTTGTATGCCCAGTATCTTAACGCAGCGATACAACAGGTGGCTCATCGATCTAAAGACCATCGACTTGTTTTTATTAAGTCATGGAACGAATGGGCCGAAGGCAACCACCTCGAACCAGATCAGCGGTTCGGCCTTGCTTTTCTGGAAGCGACAAAACGTATGGTCACTTAAGGTATAGTAATGTTTATAATATCCTGGAGATTATTTGTAGATACAGTTCAAAAAGACAGCTTTAAAATATATGAAACACGATAACAGATATTAGTAAATGTTTTTTTAAAAGGTATTTAAAAATTCAAGATGTCAGATTCTACTTATCGGGGTCATAGAATATGCATTTCGAAAAATTTGAACTAAGGAGATTTCTTGACCAATATCGTTAACAAAAAGATCCTCATCTTCAGGCCTGACAACATTGGAGATGTACTGCTTTTCACGGGAGCACTTAAGCATATCAGAAATCTGTATCCTGATGCACATATCACTCTTTCGGTACAGTCACACATAGTTAATCTTGTCGAATTATGTCCTTATATAGATATCTGTATTCCTGTCGACAAGTTGGATCGGACAGGCATAATTAAATACTTAGAATTTCCTTTCAAATACAGGATAAAGAAAATTATAAGAAGTATAAGCAATGTGTCGGGACCAAACAATCAATTTTTTGATATCATTATCTACCCTGTCAAGTCTCCACAGGTGCAGCATTTAAAGATGATATACTTTATTGGTAGGACACAAGCGATCGGAATTACAGGGTGTCTTCTCAATGCACCATTGAAAGGCTATCCTATTGAATTAAAACCGGAAAATATTTTTACAGATTATCTTGATATTTCCTCTTACGATCCATGGAAACATGAGTTTCACGTGACTTTGGATTTTCTTCGCCATCTGGGATGCCGGGAAGCTTCTTTGGACAATATCAAACCACAATTCTGGTTGTCCGATTCAGAAAAGAATTATCTTGAAAATATAAGAGTGAAAAATCTTGAGATCATTGGCCTTTTCCCGAGTGCTTCTTCTGTGGGAAGACGTTGGACGGAGAGCAATTACGGAGAACTGGCAGCAATGGTGGGGGGTAAGATAACGTACGCCATTTTCGGCAGTCCAGCAGACAAAAACCTATCAGATCGGATCGCTCTTTCGATCAAAGAACACTGCAGGAATGCGGAAATTCTGAATCTGACCGGTCAGACGACGCTAAGAGAGTTGGCAAAAACAATTACGTACTGTGATCTTTTAATAAGCACTGAAACATCAGGATTACACATAGCTATTGCATCAGGTGTCCCGGCCGTAGGAATTGTTGGAGGTGGACACTTTGGTCGTTTTGTTCCCTGGGGCGCTCCTGATAAGGCCCTTTTCATTACCAATACAACAAGTTGTTTCCACTGTAATTGGCATTGTACTCAAAGTGATTTTGCATGTATAAAAAAGGTGAAGCCTATTGTCGTTGCTGATGCGGTGAAACAACTTTTAAGAATGCGCAAGAGTACTTGAAAAATATCTCATGAGAAAATTGAGTCACTCAATAAATTGACAAGTGCCGCGAAGAACAATTGCCTTGCCCCAAATTCGACCAGTCAAAATTGGCCATGGGATTTGTGGATCAAACTCGTGGAAGGTGGAAGAGCGAAAAGTCCTATACTTAGAAAATATTTTTAACTAATTTATTTAATTGGTCAATATCAAATGAAAATCCTACACATAACATATGAACCCCCGGCTTTCCCCGGCGGTACGGGGGGTCAGACAAGGCAGTACGGGTTGCTCAAGCATTTATCAAGAAACCATGAGATACACAGCATCTTTCCCTGCAAGAGCCCGAACGAGCAAGGCACGTTGCGAGAGGAGGTGTTTTCCCGTATCAATATGCCGCCCCCAAAAACATTTTTTGTAAAAATTATATACTTGCTGTTAAAACATCGTCACTTATCCTATCCACAATTCGTAAGATTTTTCGAAGGCATGAATTATTCAATGATGCCTTTTGTAAGGAAGGAAGTTGAACAGGGCAGCTATGACCTTCTCAATATCGAACATACAAATATCGCTCATTGGTTAACCGCTCTGAAATTGTCAATACCCACGGTACTGGTTGCACATAACGTGAAAACCATCATGTGGAAGAGATACTATGAGAACGGACCCGAAGATAATAAAAGGCACCTTTTGCAGGAATACAGGAAATTTGAAAAATACGAAAACACTTACTTGAAATACTATGATTGCCTGATTGCCATGTCCGAAACGGACCGTCGATATCTGCGGTCTGTCTGCCCGGATGCGAAGCGTATTGAAGTGGTTCCGAACGGCGTGGATCTCGATTATTTTTCCCCTGATCCCGAGAAAAAGGAAGAAAATTACTCCCTTTTGTTCGCCGGTACCATGGATCATCCGCCAAACGAAGAGGCCATGATTTTTTTCTGCCGGGATGTTTTCCCTAAGGTGCTCAAGATATTACCCGAGGCCACACTGACCATCGTCGGGAGAAAACCCTCTTTGCTTATCGAGGGATGGGGAAGACAGCGGAATATTCGTGTCACGGGATTTGTTCCGGACAGCAGACCCTATTTTAACAGGGCTCAGTTATTCATCGTTCCTCTCCTGGGCGGCAGCGGCACTCGTCTCAAAATCCTTGAAGCCATGGCCATGGGCAAAGCTATCGTGTCGACATCAATAGGGGCAGAGGGAATAGAATACACCGACGGCAAAAACATTGTTATTGCCGACGACGCCGATAGTTTTGCCGAATCGGTCCTGACATTGCTTCAAAATCAGGGCTGTCGAAAAAAAATGGAGGACGAAGCAAAACGACTGGTCGCTGGAAAATATTCCTGGCGTATTTTGGCCGATAAGCTGGAAGAAATATACATTGATGTAATAAAAGAAAAAAGGGGAATTTCAGGGACCTGACATTTTCAATATCAACGCTGATGCTTTCTCATGAATGGATATAAGGTATGAAACCTTCCATTTCTGTAATTACCGTTACGCTCAATGCAGCCAAGCATCTTCCCGGCCTGATTCGCAGTTTGCAGGCACAGACGGATCGTGATTTCGAATGGATCGTGGTGGATGCCGCTTCGACGGACAATACCGTTCAATTAATAAAGTCCGCCAGCGATCTGGTGACCAACTGGATCTCTGAACCGGACTTCGGAATTTACGATGGAATCAACAAGGCCCTTCAAATATCGACCGGAGAGTATTATCTTGTCGTCGGAGCTGATGATCGACTGAATCGGGGTGCGGTTGAACAGTTTCGATGCCATGCCCGCAGTTCCGGTGCGGATATCGTTACGGCTAAAATTGTTCGCAATGGGAAAATCGAAGGATACAAACCACGCTGGCCATGGTTATACGCGCACCACGCTTACGTTTCGGAACATTCTGTAGGCACTCTTATCCGGAAAGGCTTGCATGAAAAATTCGGCTTGTATTCAAAAAAGTACTCGATAGGTGCCGATCTCCTGTTTTTGAAAAAGGCTTGTTCGAGTCCTGAAACAAAAGTGATGCAAGCTGACTTTGTGGCAGGTATTTTCGGTTTTGCCGGCACATCCAGAGAGGACAGGACAGGGGCGATCTGCGACTATTTTCGTGGTCAATTGGAGACGGAAAGACATAAATACTTTCAGATAATTATTTTTTTGGCCAAAGTATTGAAGAATGCGCAAAAAATTGTAAAATCAACAAAAACAGCAAGATAATGCGTATCCTCGTTCTCAGCAAACGCCAATACACAAACAGGGATCTGATAGATGACCGGTTCGGCCGGCTCCGAGAATTGCCCCTGGCACTGGCGTCGGCAGGAAACGAGGTTGCGGGAATTTGCCTGAGTTACAGGCCCCGTGACGAAGGCAGGCGGGATGACGTTGAGAACGACGTCCGGGTGGTCTGGCATACATTGAACCTGAAGCGGCTGTTCCCCCAAAGTGCAACAAATTATTGGAAAACAATCGACTCTCTTGGTCGAGACTTTCGTCCCGATGTGGTCTGGGCCTGCTCGGATGCATGGCATGCCATCCTGGGTGAACATGTCTCCAAAAGGCTTGGTGCACCCATGATAATTGATTTATACGATAATTTTGAAAGCTTCCCGGCTACTCGCCTCCCAGGGGTAACAACCGTATTTCGCCGGTCCCTGCGTTATGCCGCCGGCATCACGTGCGTAAGCAGTCCTCTGGCACGGTATACTCGCGAGACCAGCTTGTGCGAATGTCCGATTGAAGTGATTGAAAATGGGGTACCCGATGGTCTATTTCATCCGCTGGACAAGGCAGAATGCAGGCGGGAATTAAGGTTGCCGGCGGATGCCCTTCTGATCGGTACAGCAGGCGCCATCTCGAAATCCCGGGGCATTGAAACCCTTTTTCGGGCATTTGAAATACTTGAACGAGAGCGATCCGACGTCCATCTGGTGCTGGCCGGCACCTGTGACAGAGGGCTTACCATCCCCAAGGGTGCTCGTATCCATTATCTGGGAATTTTACCCTCACGAAAAATTCCTTTTTTTCTGTCCACCCTCGATATTTCAGTGATCTGCAACCGCAAATCTTCTTTCGGTAAATACTGTTTTCCCCAAAAGTTTTATGAAAGCGTGGCGGCCGGCGTTCCTGTCGTTGCCGCAGAGACCGGGGCAATGCAGGAATTGTTGGAAGATAAACCCGAACATTTGTATGAACCGGAGAACGTTCAAGATCTGGTGGCTGTATTATGTAAACAAATAGAAAACCCTTCTGTTCCGGCCTTGAGAGTGCCCACATGGGCAGCCCTTGGGAAACGGCTCGATGATTTTTTCTGCAGCTGTAAAAAGGAAACGGCAGGCCAGGAATGATCATAAATTTGAACGGGTGTTTCGTCTGTCTTTACCGGCCAACAACTCACCCTGGACAAGTCAGTTCATAATAAAGCCTCGCATATCGAGCGACAACCACCTCCCAGTCAAACTTTTCCCTCCCTATCTTCCTTGCCTTCCGAACCGTCCTGGAACATGAATCCGGATCACTCAGTACCCTCAGGATCGTATCAGCGAGGGCGTCCGGGTCACCTGGAGGCACAAGGAACCCGCTTTTCTCATGGGTGATCGTATCATGAATCGCCGGAAGGTCGCCGGCAATGACGGGGCAGCCGCATCCCATGGCTTCCACCTGAACAAGCCCGAATCCTTCCTGATCACCGCCTTTTTCCACCAGGAAGGGGAAAACGGCAATCGATGCCCGTTGATAAAGCAAAGGCAGTTTCGACTGAGTCACCATCCCCAAAAAGTCCACATGGCCCGATACACCCAACTGCCGTGCCCGCTTACGCAGTGCCCCCTCCAGAGGTCCCGCACCCGCCACGGTCAAGCGTATGGCCGGATGCCTGTCGAGCACTTTGGGCAGGGCTTCAAGCAATATCCGCACACCTTTTTTTTCCACCAGGCGACCCACAAAGAGCAGTTCGTTTTTACTTCGCGCAACCGCCGGGTCGGGGCTGAAGCGATGTTTCAGATCAACACCCATGGATATCACCTGAACCTTGTCAGGGATAGTGCCCATATGGACAACATAGTCCTTCATAGCTCGGCTGACCACAGTGACAGCCCGGCTTCGGTTCATGACCAGGCGCTTCAGGCGTTTAAAAATCGTCCCGCGCAGGGCGAAGAGATCCCCGCCATGGGAGGTGCATAACAGAGGAATCCGCTGACCCGTCAGGTTCAGCCCCAGAATGGCTGTCAGGCCCTGCGGGATCAGCCAGTGGGCATGAATCAGGTCGAACCGCTTACGGCGCAGCAGGCGTATCAGTGCGATCAGTTGTCCGATCAGGAAGAAAGGCACCAGCAGGTAGTTGAAGGGGTTGGTCCTCAGCCTGTTCAGGATGCCGCCGCTGTGCGTGGCCAGATTCTCCCAGGGCTTGAAAAAATAGGGAAATCGGACCACATGCAGGCCGTCCATGGTCTCCCGTGCCTTGCCCCCCGGCGATCGCGGGGCGAGCACCGTGATGTCAAAGGCGGCTGCCAGGCGCCGGCTGAGTTCGAAGACAAAGGCCGGTTCGGGATCGTTTTCCCAGCGGGGGAAAGTGGAACTCATAACGAGGACGCGCGGGGTCCGGATGGAACTACAATTCATAGGTCTTCGTGCCTATACCCGTCACATTGAAATGATACGGCCCTTCCCGTCGAACCGTCGATGACAGGGGCGGTGGATTTAATACCCGATGATCATCCCGGGCAGTTGCGAGAATACACGGCACAACCATGGAGGTCAATTGAAAACAGCAGGTATTTTGTTTTTACATTACCGATAGTTTCTGCTATCTTGCCTTCCATCCGGTCGAGGTGGTCATGACCAGCAAGGAAAACGGATTCGATTTGAATGTCCGGTGGCGTTTTCCCGGCGGCCGGGAGTTCGCCTTCGCCTTCATAGCCCTCTTTGCGTTTCTGATTGTCATTTACTCGAACAGCTTTCGGGGGGCGTGGGTATTCGACGACAAGCCGAATATTGTTCAGAACATTAATATTGTTTTACAATCACTGGACTGGCCGGATATCAGGAATACCTTCTACGGCGTCGAGGGCCTTAAAATAAGAAGACCGCTTGCCTATTTCAGCTTCGCCCTGAATCATTATTTCGGCGGTCTCGACGTTTTCGGCTATCATCTTGTAAACTTCATTATCCATTATCTTTCGGCCGTTTTTCTGTTCCTCTTTATTTACAATACTCTCAAGCTCCCGATTGTCCGGGAACGTTACGGGCCGTCCTCTTACAGCATCGCTCTCCTGGCGGCGGTCTTCTGGGCCACGAGCCCCCTGCAGGTGACGGCCGTGACCTACATTGTCCAGCGCATGGCCAGCCTGGCCGGACTGTTCTACATCATGGCCATGTATTTCTATTTCAAGGGAAGGATGGCGGACAAGCCATGGAAGCAGGCGCTGTTCTGGGGGCTTTGTCTTTTTTCGGCGGCCCTGTCTCTGGGCACGAAAGAAAATGCCGTGCTGATCCCTTTCTGCCTCTGGCTCTATGACCTGCTCCTGATCCAGGGGGCAACCCGGGAAAACGTCATCCGGAACCTGAAGATTTTTGTACCGACGGCTCTGATCATCGGCGCGGCGGGGCTCTGGTATGCGGACATCGGGGCCATCCTGTCGGGGGCGGCTTATGAAAACAGGCCCTTTACCCTCGCCGAACGCCTTTTGACCCAGCCGAGGATCATCGTTTTTTATATTATGCTCCTGATTTATCCCAACAGTTCCTGGCTTACCCTGATTCATGACACCGAGTTATCGACGTCGTTGACCGCACCCTGGACGACGCTCCCGGCCATCGCCCTGATCGCCGCCCTTCTGGTCCTTGCGGGATACCTGGCCCGCAAGAGGCCGCTTATCTCTTTTTGTGTCTTTTTTTATTTTCTCAACCATGTTGTCGAAAGCTCCTTCATCCCCCTGGAGCTGGTCTACGAGCACCGGAATTACGTTCCCTCCATGCTTTTCTTCGTCCCCGCGGCCGCCGCCATGGTGTACGTCATCGATTACTTCTCCTACAAAAAGGCGGTCCAGTTCACGGCCGTTGCCCTTTTCACCTTTCTTCTCTTCGCCCAGGGGCATACCGTCTATGAGCGTAACGTCCTTTTCGCCCATCCCCTCCTGCTTTGGACGGATAATGTGAAGAAAACACCCACGTTGAGCCGCACTTACAACAACCTGGGCACGGAATACTGGAATCTGGGGTACTACGGCAAGGCCTATGAACTGTTTTCCAAGGCAGAGTCTCTCGACCGGCATGTCAGCAACAGGAGCAGGGCCGTGAATCTGCACAACCTTGGCCTGTATCACCTCTATGTGACCCGTGAATACGACAGGGCCCTGGAGTATTTTCAGGCGGGTATAAAAACCTACCCGGGGCACCTGCCCCTCTATGACGATGCCGCCCTGTGTTCCCTTCGAAAAGGCGACACGGTCGAAGCGGGCAATCTTCTCACGGCGGCGCTTTCCCGCTGGCCGCAAAGCGCCCGGCTGCATCAGACTTATGGCTTAGTTCTTCTCAAGGCGGGGGATTATGACCGTGCCCTCGAAGAGGCCCGGCACGCCCTGTCCCTCGATCCGAACAATATCGAGACCCTGACCGTGCTGGGAGAAGCTTACAGAAAGAAGGGCCATTACGGGCCGGCCACCCTCTGCTGGGAAAGATATGTGGAGAAATATCCGGACGTGCCTGAAGGCAATGTCGCGCTCCTTGAATTGTATGCGAGGCAGAAGAAAAAAGGCGAACTCTCAAAGACCATCGGGAAATTGATGGTCCTCAAAGGATCAACAAGCTGGGCCGATTTTATTGAAAGGCTCACGGAAAGAGGGGATACCGCGGCTTATACGCCGGATCGGGACGCGATCACGGCAATCATCAAGGAGTATCCCGATAATACGCACTGCCGTTAACGGCCGGAAGTCAATAAGAAAAGCCCCCTGCCTGAGGGGGCTTTCCGTCTTGATCGATGGCATATTGCCTTCATGCCATTTCAATATCAGCTAGTCCGGATTTACCCACTGTCCCGTCGCTGTACCCCAACTGGTCCCTTTGTGCCCGACGGTAACCAATATGTCGCTGCCCGTAGCGAATGTATACGAAAAATCGTCACTTGCCGGAGGGTTCGCTGCTGCACACGTAAGAACGTCCGATGTTGACGGGGTCGTCCCTAACTCAAGAGCTTTTTTTCCAAAACACAGATTACAGGTCGACAGACCTTCCGCAACCGCCCCCTGCAGGGCTTTTAGCTGGGCATCCTGCGTAAGATTCATGAACTTCGTCGCGGCCACGGCGGCGAGAATCCCCAGGATGATCAAGACCGCGATGATCTCGATGAGGGTAAAACCTTTCTGATTCTTCTTGAAATACCTTTTCATGCTTGTCCTCCTTCTGAATTTTTTCACTTGATCATAAAATCACAACTTCCGGCCGTTCGATTCATCCCCCCTTTCGCAAACCAGGGTTGAGCGTTTTCTCTTCATAATGCATATACCGTACCTTCACTTCCGAAATAAAGAGGCTTATCTGACTTTCTGATCCTGAAGAAGCCCAAATAGTTAATCCTTTGAACCGAAACGGGATATCTCACAGCGCATCCTTTGATGTCGTGTTTCATGGCAACCGGGGGCATTCCCTACAATGAAGGTTGATTGATCTACATTTTTTGTAGGTTTTCCCGGTTTCCTCCATTTTCAATCCCCTGATCTCCTGAGGGGCCGCACGTCGATATTCAATTTTTTGATCCGGTGCCAGAGGCTCCGCTGGCTTATTCCCAGGCATTCAGCCGCCCGCACCTGAACACCGTCTGATTTTCTCAGGGCATCGAGAATCAGTCCTCTTTCCATGTCATTCATTTTCTCATTCAGGTTACCCGGTTTATCAGCGTCATTCGATGGGTCGTAATGCGAATGGAGGATTTCCGCGGGCAGATGTTCCCTGCGGATAGGCATGCCCTCCGCCAGAACCGCCGCCCGCTCCAGGGCGTTTCTCAGCTCCCGGACGTTCCCCGGCCAATCGTAGGCCATGAGGGCGCTTTCCGCACCCGGCGTCACGCACCCTCCTGCCGGCTCCTTCCTCCCTGCGAAATGAAGCATCAGAGAGGGAATGTCTTCACCCCTTTTGCGCAACGGCGGCATTTCGATACCGAAAACATTGACCCGGTGGAAAAGATCCTCCCGGAAGGTTTTCTCCCTGACTTTCCTCGAAAGATCGTGGTTCGTCGCGGCGACGATGCGGACGTTCACCCGCAGGGGTTCGTTCCCCCCGACACGCTCGAACTCCCGTTCCTGGATAACCCGGAGAATCTTCGCCTGCGTATTAAGGGGCATGTCGCCGATCTCGTCGAGGAAGATCGTGCCCCCTTGAGCGATCTCGAATTTCCCTTTCTTCTGCGCCGTCGCCCCCGTGAAGGCCCCTTTCTCGTGGCCGAAGAGTTCGCTTTCCAGGAGCCCCTCGGGAATGGCCACACAGTTCACCTTGATGAAAGGCCCTCCCTTCCTGTCGCTCAGACGGTGAATGGCCGAGGCCAGAAGCTCCTTTCCGGTGCCGCTTTCCCCCGTGATGAGAACCGTCGTGTCCGTGGGGGCCACGAGGGCGCATTGCTTGAGGACGGCGCGCAACGCCCGGCTCTCCCCGGCGATCTCCGGGAAGAGTTTTTTCGCTTCTTCAACGGAGAGGGTGTTTGTCACATCGAACACCGCCTCCTCGAACCGGTCAAGTTCGTCCTTTTCCAGGAAGGCCTTTTTCATCGCCGGAGCGCTTTCGCTGCCCGAAGGCGATTTTCCTGCCTCCTTCAGAAATTTCTCGATGGGGTTAAGGACGATCCAGGCAATGAGAAACCCGAAGAATCCGGCAAAAATGAGGGTAACGAAGAGAAAGGTCAGGACCTTTTGCGATTCCAGGTTCCTGAAACCCTGGCCGAGGTAAAAGGAGAGAAAAAAGATCAGAAGGGCAAATCCCACGATAACAAAGGGAATAAGAATGTAAAGGCTGATCTTGTATCTTTTTCGGAAATCCATTGTGACGGGTGCTCGTCAGAATTTCGCCTGGACCTTGATGAGATCCCACATGGGCAGGAAGATGGCCAGGGCGAAAAAGCCGACAACGACGGCCAGGCCGACGATAAGAAGGGGCCCCAGGGCGTCGGAGAGACGGCGGACGGCATATTCCACCTCGTCGTCGTAGTGGACGGACACCTGGTGGAGCATCTCGTCGAGCTGCCCGGACTCCTCCCCCACGGCCACCATGTCCACCACCATGGGCGTGAAATACTTCGCGGACCGGAGGGGCGCGGAAATCCCCCGCCCCTCCTCCACACGGTCCTTCACCTTGTCGAACTCCCGGGCGATGGCCTCGTTTCCGATGACGCCGCTCAGGATCTGGAGGGACGTGAGAACGGGGATGCCGCTCGACTGGAGGATGGCGAAGATGCTGGAAAACCGGGACATGGCCACCTTGACGAACAAGGGCCCCAGGAGGGGGACCCGGAGCATGAGACTGTGCCAGACAAACTTTCCCTGGCCTGTTTTTCGGAAGTAGAGGATAAACACGAGAATGATGGCGATAATGCCGATAATGATGAAAATCCAGTAGTTCGCGAGGAAGTGGTACATGGCGAGGCTCAGCCGGGTGGGCAACGGCAGTTCCACCCCGGCTTTGGAATAAATCTTGGCAAACGCGGGGATGACGAACGTGAGAAGAAAGATGAAGGCGGCGAACAGGGCGAACACGACAATGACGGGGTAGAACATGGCCGAGCGGATCTCGCTTTTCACCTTGTGCTCGTGCTCCATGATGTAGATGAGCCGGTTCAGGACCTCGGGGAGGTTGCCGCTCGTCTCCCCCGCCTGGAGCATGCTGAGGTAGAGGGGGGAGAAGATGTCCGGGTGCCTGGCGAAGGCGCCGTGGAGGGTCGATCCCTCCTTTACGCTCAGGCCGATCTGAGAGATGGCGTCCCGGAGCTTCAGGTTTTCCGTCTGGTGCTCCAGGATCTGGGTTGTCTGGACGATGGGAAGCCCGGCGACGAGCATGGTTCGGAACTGCTTCGTGAAAATAATGAGGTCCCGAACCGTGATGAAGCTCGTGGACACCTGGATCCTCTGGAGGAATCCCCCTTTCAGGGAGGCCGATTCGTCGGCGATCTCCGTGGGGATGTAGCCCTGATTCGTGAGGATGTTTTCCGCCAGGTCGGCGGAATCGGCGGTGACGACGCCGGTGACGGTGGCGCCGGCGGCGTTGATGGCCTTGTATTTGAAGTTCGGCATGAGATTCCCTTAGTACATGACCGTCGAGGCCGCTTCCTCCAGGGTCGTGATCCCCTGGACGACCTTCTCCGCGGCGTTGTCTTTAAGAGTCTTGAGCTTACCGGCGTTTCTCGCGTACCGGGTGATCTCCTGGGCCGAGTGCGCCTGGAGGACCATCTCCTGAATCTCGTCGTCCATGATGAGGATCTCGAAGATCCCCGTCCGGCCCCGGTAGCCCGTGTTCAGGCACTGGGGGCATCCCGTGCCCCTCTGGAAGTTGGGGTTTTCCACCTTGTCGAGGCCCCAGGCCACGAGGGCCGCCGGGGGGGGCTGGTAGCGCTCACGGCAGTAGGGACAGACCGTCCGGACGAGCCGCTGGGCGAAAGAAACGAGGAGAACGGACGAAACCAGGAAAGGTTCGATCCCCATGTCGAGGAGCCGGGTGATCGCCCCCGCCGCGTCGTTGGTGTGGACCGTGCTGAGCACCCGGTGACCGGTGAGGGCCGCCTGGGTGGCGATGCCCGCCGTTTCCGCGTCCCGGATCTCCCCCACCATGATGACGTCCGGGTCCTGGCGGAGGATGGACCGCAGCCCGCTGGCGAAGGTCATCCCCGCCTTCCGGTTCAACTGGGCCTGGCGGATCTTCTCGACCCGGTACTCCACCGGGTCTTCCAGGGTGATGATGTTGATGTCCGGCCGGTTGATCCGCTGGAGGATGGCGTAGAGGCTCGTCGTCTTGCCGCTTCCCGTGGGCCCGGTGCTGAGGATCATTCCGTAGGGCTTGTCGACCACCGACTCGATCTTCGCCCGGTCCGCTTCGGCCATGCCCAGCTCCTCCAGGGTGTAGACCTTGGAACTCATGTCGAGAAGCCGGAGGACGGCGTTCTCGCCGTGAATGGTGGGGATGACCGAGGCGCGGATGTTGATCTCCCGGTTGTCCATCCGGACGGTGAAACGCCCGTCCTGGGGGATCCGGGTCACCGAAATGTCCATGTTGGAGAGGATCTTGAGCCGGGAGATAATGGGAAGCACCATGGACCTGGGCGGGGCGGGCACCTCGTGGAGCTTCCCGTCGATCCGGAAACGGAGCTGGACGGTCTTGGCCTCCGGGCTGATGTGGATGTCGCTCGCCCCTTCCCGGACGGCCTGGGCGATGATGGAATTCACCAGGCGGATAACGGGCGCCTCCTCGGCCATGTCCTGGAGGGAAGTGAGCTGGACATCGGAAACGGGCTTCAATTCCTCGTCCCGCTCCACGTCCATCTTGACGGTGTCGATCTTCTCCAGGGCCTGCACGAGGCCGGACTGCATCCCGAAGGTAAGGCCGATAAGCTGGTTCAGCTCCCGGTCCGAGCAGACGACCGGCTCCACCTCCATGTTCGTCATCATTTCCACCGTATCGACGGCGCTGATGTCCAGGGGGTCGACCATGGCGATGGTGAGAAGATTCAGCTTTTTCCTCAGGGGCACCACTTTCAGGCGCTGGGCCACATCGAGGGGGATCGCGCCGGCAAGTCTCGGGTCCGCCGGGTAATTATCGTGACGATAGCGGTCTATCCTGAGCTGGCGGCTCAGCATGTCGATGATCTGTTCTTCCTTGACGATATTCTGCTGGATCAGGTACTGACCCAGCCGGAGCCCCGCCTTTTTCTGATCGGCCAGCGCCCGGTCCAGCTGGTCCTGACTGATCAGCCGGTCTTCCAGGAGCATTTCCCCGAGTTTCTTTCTGACTCTCAAACCGTCACCTCTCCCGTGGATAACCCGTTATGATTCATGGCGTCATGAAAGCGGAAAAAAAGACCGTTCCCTCATCCCATTTCGAAACGATCCTGGCATTTTTCGACAGTCTCTCCGGGAGGGTGTCGATGGCCTGCCAGGCCGCCTTGTCGTCCGTAAAGCTCTTCCGGAGTACCAGGGCGAAGCGGAGCCCCCCGCCGCCGGTCCACCACGACACGATCCTCGCCGGGGGAAGGTCCCCGGGATACTGACGGAGGAGATGAAAAATCTCCTCGAGGCTGCCGCTTTCCGCCAGGGCCACCCAGGAAACCCAGGGGGGCGGGGTGTTCGCCGCCGGAATCGCCGGAAAATTCAGGACGTCGCCCTGGACGATCCGGTCGATGCTCTTCAGGTGCGGGTTGACCTCTCTGAAGAGTTTCATGGCCCGGGTGCTGGACCCGCCGTAAAAATCCGTCATGAGGTTCCAGATGACATCCCCCTGCCGGACGGTGAGCTGGCCCAGGACGGCGGGATAGGGAAAGGCCGGCGGCACGGGGGCTGTCGCCCCGCGCGAGGGCGCCTCCGCCGCTTCGGCCGTCTTCGCCCGTTCCGTCGCAACGACGGGAACGGCAGCGGCGAGGACCGCCTCGGGTTTCGTCTCCCCCGCGACGGCTTCGCTGTTCTCCCCCTTCGGAACCGCCTCTCCCGCCGGATTCGCGGTTTTGACGGGATACCGGGACGTATCCGCCCCTTCCCGGCCCGCCGGAGTCCCTCCGCCCCGAAGAAGGGACAGGGAGGAATGAATCCCTTCCCTGACCGGCGCCGGGCCGAACTGGACCAGGACAAGAAGGATCAGAAGGGCCGACAGGGCCCCGACCCGGGCGGCGTATCCGATCCTCGAATGGATGGGGGCGTTCCGCCTATGGGTCTCCCGGACCAGGAACCAGTTGACCTGAGTGCGGCTCTGGATGATGAGCATGAGCATGATCTGGTGGCAGAGCATGACGATCTTCCGGGGATAGCCGCCGGTGATCTGGCGGATTTCCCAGAAGGCCGGCCAGGTGAACCGGACGGTGCTCACGCCGCTGTCCGCGGCCCGGTCCATCCGGAAGAGGATCATGGCGCGGCAGTCCTTGAAGGACAGGGGTTTCAGGTGAAAGAAGAGGTTGATCCGGTCCGTCAGTCCCCGGTGTCCCCGCAGGATCTTCCGGAACTCCTTCTGGGCGAAAATGACGATCTGGAGGAGCTTGAATTCGTTGGTCTCGTAGTTGAGAAATTCCCGGAGGATTTCCAGGCCGAAGGCGGGGATGGCCTGGCCTTCGTCGATGATAAGGACGGTGAGCCTCCCCTCCTCCAGGGATCTGCGGTAGAGGAAGTTTTTGATCGCCTCCTTGAACTGCCATTCCGATCTTTCCGGAACGTCCGCCCCGGGGATCCCGAAAAGAAGGGCGATGTTGGAAAGGAATCCGAGGGGACTGTCGAAGTTCGGGTCGAGGACAAGGTGGGTGCTCACACTTTTGTCCCAGGCGAGCTGGCGGATCAGCTGGCGGCAGAGGGTGGTCTTTCCCGTTCCCACGTCCCCGGTGACGATGTTCAGCCCCCGGCGAAGGCGCAGCGCCATTTCCACCTGCTGCAGGCACTCCATGTGCTGCGGGGACTCGTAAAAGAATTCCGGGTCCGGCGAGTTGGAAAAGGGCTCCTTTGTAAGATTCAGGATCTTGAAATATTCCATTGCATCATCAGGGACGACTTCGTCAAAAAGGCCTTTCTTTCGCCATCCCGATAATCGCCGGAACAACGAAAGCGGCGGCTTATTTCACCGCCGTCTCTGTCGCGGCCGCGGCCTGGGTCTGAAGGATCCGGGGGGTCAGGAAGATGAGGACTTCCTCCAGCTTCCGCCCCTTGTCCTGGCCCTTGAAGAGCCAGCCGAGAACGGGGATGTCCTTCAGCCAGGGCACCCCCTGTTCCCCGTCGGAACTTCTTTGTTTGGAAAGTCCGGAGATCACGATAGTGTCCCCGTTTTTCACGATGAGGGTCGTGTCCGTCTGTTTCTTGATGATGAAGGGGTTCCCGTCCACCGTCCGGGTCAGGTCGACCTCGTCCTTCTTCACGATGATCTTCATCTTCAGCTGCTCGCCGTCGATGACGTGGGGGGTGATCTCCAGGCGGAGGACGGCGTCCTCGAACTTCACTTCCCGGTCCCCGTTCTCGTCGATCGAGACATAGGGCACCCGCTCCCCGTTTTCCGTAAAGGCCATCTGGTTGTCCACCGTGGTGATGGACGGGCTGGACAGGATGTTGAGCTTGCCGTCCTGCTCCAGGGCGGAAAGCTGCAGTTCAAGAATGTTCCCCCCCAGGGTGCCGAACATGAGACCGAGGGACGCCGCGCCGCCCGCCTGGGAAGCGAGTTCCGAACTGACGGGGAAATTGACGGCGTACCCCTGGCCGCTGATCCCTTTATCCCCGTAGAAGGGCGTGTAGCCGCCCCCCGAGGGGTTCTGTCCGGCCGTCCCCCCCGAGCCGCCGGGGGTGATGAAATAATCGCTCGACTTGCTGCCGCTCGACACCGAGTTCCCGTACTGGCCGCCCCACTGGACCCCCAGGCTCCGGGCCGTCTCCTTGTTCGTCTCCACGATGTTCGCTTCGATCCGGATCTGCGGCGTCGGCATGTCGATCTTCCCGATCATGCGGAGGATCTGGCGGAGGTCTTCCTTCGATGCCTGGATGATAAGCGAGTTGGTGTGCTCGCTCACCTTGACGGAACCGTAAGGATTGCCCTTTTCGTCTTTCGTCAGGAAACCCTGGATGTTGTCCGAGAGTTTCTTCGGGTCGGCGAAGTCGATGGGAACCACCATGGTGACAAGCGGGGAGAGCCGGTCCTTGAGGATCCGCTGCTCCATCTTCTTCTGCTGGATTTCGTTCAGCTTGAGGTCGTTTTCCAGGTCCCCCACCGTGGCGATGCGCAGGATGTCGCCGTCCCAGATATAGGTCAGCATGTTCGACTTCATGATGCTCAGAAAGGCCTCGTCCCAGGCGACCTTGTTGAAATCGACGCTGATCTTGCCCTTCACTTCCGATTTGATGAGCATGTTCTGGTCCGCCGCCCGGGCCAGGGACCGTAGAATCGTCCCGATGTCGGCATCCCGCATCTTCAGGGTGACCTTGTTCCGGGGAAGGGGCCGCACCGGCTCGACGACAGGCTCTTTCGTCTTCACCTCCTCGGCGAGCATCTCCTCCCTCAGCTCCGGCGGCAGGTCGAGCGTCTTGTCCCTTGCCACGGGAGACGTTCCGTGGGAGGTGTCCGCCATGGTGTTCCATTTTTCAAAGAACGGGTCCTTGACGACCTCCTTTTTCGCACCGCAGCCGTAAATAAGGGCGACTGACAGGCTACCCGCCAAAACCACAACCAGCCATGACTTCATAAACGTTCTCACTTTCAAGACGACCCCCCCTATATCAAGGACTAATCCACAAAGGGTATGGGAATATTGGTGATGCCCCGGCGGTCCGTGATGACGACCTCGTTCGGCCGGATGCTTCTGACCTGAAAGCCCGGCCTCTCAATGAGGTAATCCCCCACTTCGTAATCCAGGCCGTTGATAATGGCGATCTTCCTCTTTCCCATTTCGATATAGCCGGTGAAGAAAAACTTTAATTCCTGTTCCGCGATGGCCTGGGCGAGATAGAAGGGGTCGACGAGCCAGTCCGTCTCCGCCCGGGTCACGATATAGGCGTCCCTGGCATCCGATCCAGACACCAGAATTTCCTCGACGTCGGCGGCCAGCCTGTTGAGTTCATCCACCTTGACTTCGATCGTTTTCACGGACTTCGACTTTCCCGCCGAGGCGGCGTAGAAATAATCATAGAGCCCGTAAGCCACCACGAGAACCATGACGGCGACAATGACAGCCTCTCTTTTTGTCATATTCTACCTTCTCACGGTTTGATAGGGCCGCTTCAGCTCACGTTCAGCCATACTTTCATCCGGTATTCCTTCTCAGGGGACTTCTGCTGGATCTGGATCTCCTCGATCCGGTCGACATAGGGCAGTCTCCCGAGCTCCACGAGGAAGTTCCGGTAACTGAAAAAATTACCCCGGACGGCCGCGTTGACCAGGACGCGGGTCTGCCCGGTGGACAGGGTCATCACGTCGGGGTTCGCTGAAATCACTTCCATCCCCGACTTGATCCCGATCCCGGCAAAAATGGACGGCATCATGTCCACATCCCTTCGGGGGATGAACGTCCTTTCGGGAAGGGGGAGTTTTCTCTTCACTTCCACCTGGCTGCGCTTCACCAGCTCCTGGTAGAGGGGAAGGAGTCTCTTTTCCGCCTCGATCCTCTGCCCCGTCCGGTCAATCCTCTTGTCCAGCTCCCCGATGTACCGGTATGCCGGGAGAACGGCCAGAAGAACCACGGCGGCCACCACAAGGGCGCACAGGAGAAAATAGGTGACGCTCCGGGCCGGCAGATTCTGAAGGGTCATTTTTTTCATCGCTCGCTCCCGTCACGCGAACTTGGCGTTGAGAATAAACCGGACCACCTGCTGATTCTCGAAGGTTTCCGGGGTGCTTTTCGTCACTTCCGTCTTGGAGAACAGGGGGGACGTCTGGAGCTTCAGAATGTAACCGGCGAGAGTCGATTCGAGAAGAGGCGGATCCCCCGTGACGATTCCCTCGATGATGACCCCCTGGGGAGGGCCGAATCCGGGTGCCGGAGCCCCCTCTTTCGCCGGCGCCGTCTCGAGGCCTCCCATATCGAGCCTCACATTGAGGAGTTTGATGTTGGACGGCGTGATGGTGGAAAGTTCGTTGATCGCCGCCATGTCTAAATACTTCTCCCGGTATAGCCGGACATTCTTTCGGTCCTCCTTCACCTTGGCCACGAGGGGGGCGATGGTTTCCTCGTTCAGGCGGGAATCCCGGAGGAGTTGCTTCTCCAGACCCGCGAGAACTTCCCTTCTCTGGTAGATGAAGTACCCCAGGACGGCCAGGGCGATCAGGCAGACGGCGAGGATGGCGCCCGTTGCGGTGAATATGATCCGGCTCGCCCGCGCCTCGGTCTGCTTCGCCTTCTTCGCCTCGTAGGTGTGAAGAAGGTTCATGGATTTCATGGGTGCCGAGAGGGCGGCGCCGAGGGCCGCCGCATACAGGGTCCGCTCCGCCGGCTCCATGCCGGAAGTCGCCCCGGCGACGAAGGGGTTGTCCGGGGCCAGGGGATCGAGGACGGTGCAGTCCAGGGCGAGCTGCCCCCCGATGTAATCGACCAGGGGGGAATAGATCCTTGTCGTGCTGGAAATATAAAGGGTGCGGATCCTTTCATTTCCAAGGACGGTGGTGAAGTGTTCGAAGGTTCTTTCCACCTGCCGGATCAGCCTCTCCGCTGCCGGCTTTATCAGATCGTAGACTGTTTCCTTCTCCAGTCCGAACCGGGCCTGAAGATCCGTCAGGCGATCCGTCCCGGAGAAGAGATCCATGACGAGGGCCCTGGCATCGACCGGGGGAAGGTGATTTCCCGGGAGCTGGGGGGACAGGGGCGCCGGGGCTTCCGCTTCCGGCCCCGTGGACGGCGGCCCTCCCTTCTCCACCTTTTCGTTCACCGACTCCATCAGTTCCTGGACCATGCTTTCCAGGCCGGCCCGGATCCAGCGGGTCATTCCGATCTCGCCGTTGGAAAAGATTTCAATCCGGGACCCCTCATCTCCGATGGTCAGGACGGCCACGTTCCTGTCATCCGCCGGAATCCACCGGCTTTTAAAGAGGTTCTGGAGGGCGAAGGGCAGGATCGTCAGCCCTTCCGGGGCAAATCCCGCATCGTCCAAGAGTTTCCGCAGGCGGTTCACTTCGCCCCTGGGAGCGGTGTAGGCGACCGCCGCGAGTTTCGTAATCCCGCTGTCGGCCACTTCTCCCCGGATATCGTAGTCGAAGATACTCTGCTTCTCGTCGAAGGTCATGGCCTTCCTGGCCGTGAAAAGGACCGCCTGATCGATCTGTTTTTTCGAGACCTTGGGAATGCGCAGGAGGCTGACTTCCACGTCATTGGAAGGCAGGATCGCCCAGAGGGAGAAATTTTTCACCCCCCCGCAGAAGGACTTCAGGGCATTTCTCAGGGATTTGGCGAATTCGGGATCTTCCGTCCCTTTGGCCTGATGAGGAAACTCGGCGCATTCCGCAAACCGGAAGCCGCCGTCCGCGGCCTGGCCGATTTTGACAAACCGGAAGGTATCTTTTCCGCAGTCCACGCCGATGAAAGCGGGACCTTTCACGGGAACGGCCCGCAGGGGGCCCCGGGAGGGTTTCCGCTCCGCCTGCGGCGGCGGCTTCACACTCCCGTCAGCAGTCTCCGGAGTTTCCTTCCCGCGGATTACGCCAAGCAGTTTTTCAGTCGATGAGATTTCTTTCTCCGAAGACATTTATGAAGCCCCCTCCTCCACATGCCTTCTTAAGCATGGAATATTTTAATTATATCACGGTCATCAGGCAGCTTTAACCCCCCGCTGCCCGCCCCAGCTTCATAAGCATTATACAAAGGCATCCCTTTTGTCAATATATTTTTTTAACAAATATAGAGGCTTGATAACGGATCAGCCCCCTTCCCAGCCCCTGAAGGAGCGCAGCGTGGCCGCATTCATTTCCGGGTAATGAAAGACTTCGTATTCCGTCTCATCGCCCAGCAACTCGTCGATCTTCTTCTGTATTTCCCGCCTCTCATTCGAGTCGAGCCAGGCTTTCCAGTCGTCTATAGTCTGCCAGGTGCTGATGACGAGATACCGTTCGGGATCGCTGACGCTCATGAGGGTTTCCCCCGAAATATAGCCGGGCTGCCTGGCCGCGGAGGCCCGGAGCCGGATGATAAGCCCGAGGACACCCGCGACATTCTCCGTGGTCACTTTCCGATTGATCAACACTTTTACGGCCATGGCTTCCTCCTCCTTCCGTCCAAGCCCGAAGGGCGGGTTTATGGGGCATTGCCGATGTATTGAATTATATCAGAGAGTGACGCCGCTCTCAAGCCCGCGTGCTGAAAACGCTGAGACCGCCCGGTCTCCATCGCGTTTCCGTTGAAGGGCGGCAGGCCGGTCTCAAAGCGGCGCGTCGGGGTTCTCCCTGTCCCGGATGGAAATCACCCCTTTTTGCAGGAGAAGCCGGCAGGTGTTTTCGTCTTTCAGCGCCGCGCCGATGAGGATTTTTCCGGCCAGGACCCTTTCCGCCAGGAGGAGGAGGGAAAAGAGAACAATATAGACGGGAATCCAAAGGTATCTCTCAAAAAAAACGAAGGTCACGAAGGAACAGAGGATGAAGAGCGGGGATGACACAAGGGATACAAATCCCTGGAATATCTTTACAAGGGGGTTCCTCGTGACGCGGGGGTAGGCGAAAAGCGCGGCTCCCCGGTTCAGGGTGATGGTCACACGCCCGGCGCGGTAATTCTCCGCCAGCCGGGAATGGAGGGAACCGGTTCGGGGGACTTCCATGACTTTCCTCTATCTCCTTTTCAAGGGAAGAGACCCTATTTCAAGGGTCCGGGCGGCGGGACGGGAACCTCCGACACTCCTACCGCCGGTACTCGTCATCCACCAGGGCGTTGATCCTCTTCATGACGATACGGGTCACCCCTTCGAAACATTCGCGGTACTTCTTCTGAGATTCCCTGGAAAAAAGCCGGAAGGATCCTTCGATCCGGTATTCCCTGAGATCCTCCTCCACGGTGACGGGGTCGCCCACCCGATAGACGATCCTGCCGCTTTTCGCGAAGGGGAGGCTCCCCGTGTACACCTTGTCGGAATGGCTGCAGCCCACGGGGACGATTTTCTTTCCCGTGTGAAGGGCAAGCTGGGCGATGCCTGTCCGGCCCTCGCCTAATTTCTGGGAACGGGTCCCTTCGGGGAAAATGATGAGATTGAGCCCCTGCTCGAAAAGGGCCTTCCGGCTCAGCTCCGCCACACGATCCATAAGGGTTTCATGATATTCTCTCAGGTATTCGATGCAGGTCTCCCTGAAATAATCGGCGGTGGTCCTCGCCAGCTGCTGAATCGCCTCCCCCATCTCCCGGGTGCCGTCGACGACGTCCCGGATGATCCGGTACTCCTTCCTGTCCATTTTTTTCCTGAACCGCTTCCGGTAATATTCCTCGATCAGGTAGCCCATGGAAGGCACGGGAATGAGGTTACACCCGTCGAGGATCCTGCCGAGGATCCTGTTCCTGTAATATTTTCCCTTCACCCAGACGGTGGTGAAGGGAAGCCCTTTCCGCCAGAGCTTGAACTGAAAAGGCCAGTAGTTGAAGCGGTCGGTGTGATTCATGGCGAAAATGACCGTTTCGCCCGCCGGTATACGTTCCCCTCCGACGAGTTCGATGTCCAGGTCGGCGAAAAGCCGGTAGTTGGGAAGGAGAAACATCCGGGCCAGGAAGATCTGCCCCTTGGGCCGGGAAGAAAGCTCTATTTTCTCCAGGTAATTCAGATCGATCACAGAGAAAACCTCGCTCGATGAACTTATTCGTCCTCGGATTTACCGAGGACCCTGTAAACGCTGACCTCGCCGTAAGGATCGTCCATGGCGCAGGTCCCCGTTTTCTCTATCTTCATCACCGTCTGCAATGCCCGGCAGGTTTTTTCACTGATCAGGATGCCGTTCTCCCAGGCCTTGCAGAGTTCCTGGAGCCGGAACACCACATTCACCGCATCGCCGATGACGGTGTAATCCATTCTTTTTTCGAACCCGATGTTTCCGATGACCACCTCGCCCGTGTGGATGCCGATCCCCATGACGATCTCGATATTGTATTTTTTCCGGAAAGACAGGTTCATGCCTTCCATGGCGTTTTGCATGTCCAGGGCGGCCTCGACGGCGTTGGTGGCATCCCGGGGGCTGGAGCCGGGGGCTCCGAAAATGGCCAGGAAACCATCCCCTAAATATTTATCCAGGATTCCCTCCCTTTTGAAAACGATTTCCCCCATGATGGAAAAATAGTCGTTCAGGAGCGCCACCGTTTTCTGAGGCCCGATCTTCCGGGAGATCTTCGAAAAATCGCGGATATCGACATTCATGAGGGTCAGGGTCCTGAATTCCTCCATCAGGGGTTTTCCCTGGTCGATGCCTGAAATGATCTTGTCCACGATTTCCCGGGGGACGAACTTCTGGAAGACGTTTCGGATGCTTCGCTCCTGCTCCGCCATGGTCAGGGTTTCCTCATAGAGCCGGGCATTCTCCATGGCGATGCTGACGGACGTGGCAATCGCCTGGAGGAGATGCTTGTCGTCATCGTCGAACTCGCCGGCGAGTTTGTTCAATACCTCGATGACACCGATGACCCGGCTCTGGGAAATGAGGGGCACGCACAGGACGGAGCGCGTCACAAAGCCCGTGTACCGGTCCACGTCGGGATAGAAATGGAGGTAGCTCCGGGCATCCCGGATCATCACGGGCTCGCCCCGGGCGGCGACATATCCGGCGATCCCCTGGCCGAGCTTGAGGCTGAAATTCTGAAGCGGTTTGACATCCATATTGAAAGCGACGCGAAACTTCAGTTCCCCGTCTTCCATGAGTAGAAGGGAGCCCGCTTCGACATTCATGGTCACCCGGATCATGTCCATGGTGTACCGGAGCACTTTTTCCATCTCGAAAGTGGAGGATGAAAGAGCGCTTCCGATCTGTCTCAGCGTTTCCAGGTCCTGGTTTCTCTTGACCACCGACAAAAGGAGTTTCTGCCTTGACCGGGCGAGGGACAGGATGTCCGCGAGGATAACCACCACGGAATCCATGGGCGGGACCGGGAACTCCCTGGAAAAAGAGAGGACCAGAAGACCCGTGACCGTTCCCTCCGTTTTACAGGGCACGGCCAGACAGGCATTCCCGCCGGCAAGAGAAAAGATCCCCCTGTCCAGGAGATGGGTCGGTTCTTCTCTTTTCCTGTCTATGATCATGGGAAGCTGCTGCTTGATAACCGATCCGAACCAGGACCCCTCGCAGGGGAACGACCGGTTCTTGAAATCCTCGACCGGTGCGGAGGAAACCAGCTCAGCCACCTTGATTTCATCCCTGCCGCCCTTCTCAAGATCGAGGAGGATCATGGTTTCGAAGGGCATGAGCTTCCTCAGTTCCTGAAACACCAGGTGAATCGACTCCCCTTCATGAACGCTCGAATTCAGGGAGGAGGCGACGTTTTCGAGAAAGCGGATCCGCTCCGTTTTCTCCTCCGTTTCCCCGAGAAGCCTCAGGTTGTCGTAGGTGAAGGCGGCATTGCTCAGAAGGGGCGTCAGGGCATCCACGTCTTCCTGGGTAAAGGCCGTCTCCCTCTTCCTCCGGGACACGGTGAGGACGCCGATCACGTCGTTCATTGTTTTCAGGGGCATGCAGATAAAGGATTTCGTGCCGTACCGGGGCCGGGAAGCCCTCCCGAAACGGCTGTCATTCTCGATATCTTCCACCAGGAGGGCGGACTTGTTGATCACCGCGTACTTGGCGATACTTTCCCCGAAGGGGATGCGGTCCCCCTTTTTGCCGAAATCCCCGAGCCCGATGCTGGCCTGGAAAACGAATCTCTTCTCTTCGCCTTCTTCCAGGGTCATCACCGACCCGATGTCGCCATCGACCAGCTTGAGGGCCCTCTCCAGGGTGACGTGAAGGAGGTCCTCCCGGTTGAAGGTGATGTAACAGAGATCGGAAAGTTCCTTCAGGGTGGTGATTTCCTCCATTTTTCTGCGGAGGCAGAATAAATTTTCCCGGAGCTTCTGTTCGAGAATCTCGAAGGAGGTCACAATTCCCCGGATTTCGTTGGGAACCCCCTGAACGTCCTGGCGCTGCAGCGTTTCCGTCACCGTGGCGGTGACGCCCCTGGAAACCCTCGTAATTTCCTCGAAGACCCGCCGCAGGAGGATGAGCCCGGCGAGGGAGAAGAGAAGGAAGAGGGCGAAATAGACGGGAACGTAAGGATCGGAGAGAATGTCATGTTTGACGGCGAAATAGAGGAAACCGAAAACGGGGACCAGGAAGAAAAGAGCGAAAATGACGATCAGTCGATAATAAAGGCCCTTGTTCTCGATGGAATGCCTGCTCAGCCAATCCTTGATTTTTCGTTTTATCCTCGCCATGTCTCCCCGGCGTCCTTTGTCCGCCTGTAAAATCCTGTTTTTTCAATACCGTTTTAGAATTGAAAGTTCAATTTCTTTTTTCGGGGCCGAAGCCCCGGCGGCCCGATTTTTCATTATCGATCGCCGATCATCGATCCCGGAGACCCGGCCTTCAGAGGCTCTCCTCCAGGATTTTTCTCAAAAACCGCCCCGTGTGGGATCCCTCGATCCGGGCCACTTCTTCCGGGGTGCCCTCGGCGATGATCCTCCCCCCCCGGTCGCCCCCTTCCGGACCCATATCGATGATGTGGTCGGCGCACTTGATGACATCCAGATTGTGCTCGATGACCACCACGGTGTTCCCCATGTCCACGAGTTTCCCCAGGACTTCGAGAAGTTTGCCGATATCGTCGAAATGCAGGCCGATGGTCGGTTCGTCGAGGATGTAAAGGGTGTTCGTCGTCAGGCGTTTTCCCAGTTCCCGGGCGAGTTTGACCCGCTGCGCCTCTCCCCCGGAAAAGGTCGTCGCGGACTGGCCCAGCCGGAGATACCCGAGTCCCACGTCCTGAAGGAGACTGAGCCTGGACCGGATCAGGGGAATGTTTTCAAAAAATGACAAGGCCTGGGTCACCGTCATGTCGAGGACGTCGGCGATGCTTTTTCCCTTGTAGTGGATGTCCAGCGTGTCCCGGTTGAACCGGCGGCCCCCGCAGACGTCGCAGGTAATGTAGACGTCGGGCAGGAAGTGCATCTCGATTTTCTTCAGCCCGTCCCCCTGGCAGGACTCGCAGCGCCCCCCCTTCACATTGAAGCTGAATCGCCCCGGCTTGTATCCCCTGAGCCGGGACTCGGGAAGGCGGCTGAAGAGGTCCCGGATGTGCTGGAAGACCCCCGTGTAGGTGACGGCATTGGAACGGGGCGTGCGGCCGATGGGCTGCTGGTTCATGACGATCACCCGTTCGATGCCGCCCAGATCGGGGACGTTCCGGACCCTGCCCACCTTTCCCCGGTACCGGTTGAACCGCCGGAGGAGCACCTTGTAGAGGGTTTCGATCACCAGGGTGCTTTTCCCCGAGCCGGACACCCCGGTGACACAGGTGAAGATCCCCGCGGGGATGCGAATGTCCACATCCTTCAGGTTGTTTTCCCCCGCCCCTTCCAGGCGGATGAAGCGGTCTCCCGGCGGCCTTCGCTTCTCAGGGCCGGTGATCCTCCGCCGCCCCGAAAGGTACTGCCCCGTCAGGGATTCCTCCGATAGAAGGATCTCCTCCGGGGTCCCCTGGAAGACGACCTTTCCCCCTTCCACCCCCGCGCCGGGCCCCATGTCGACAATGTGGTCGCAGGCATGCATCATCTCTTCGTCGTGCTCCACGATGAGGACGGTGTTCCCCAGGTCCCTCAGGCGTTTCAGCGTGGCGATGAGGCGCACGTTGTCCCGGGGATGGAGACCCACCGTCGGTTCGTCGAGAACGTAGAGGACGCCCACGAGGCCGGACCCGATCTGGGTGGCCAACCGGATCCTCTGCTCCTCCCCGCCGGAGAGGGTCCCGGCGGAACGGGCGAGGTTGAGGTAGTCCATGCCCACGTCGAGAAGAAAGCGCAGCCGCTCCCGGATCTCCCTGAGGATTCTCTCGGAAATGAGCTTTTCCTGGGGGGACAGGGTGAGGGTCTCGAAGAACTCCATGCACTGCCCGAGGGAAAAGAGGCAGATCTCCCGGATGTTCCTGCCGCCCACCGTAACGGCGAGGCTTTCCTTCCGGAGCCTCGCCCCGCCGCAGGCCGGACAGTCCGTCGTGTTCATGTACCGGCTGAGATCCATTCTGATATCGACGGAATCGGCCTCCCGGTACTTGCGCTCCAGGTGGGTCACGACGCCTTCGAAGGTCCTGCGCTCGGAATAGCGCCTTCCCGCGCGGTCGAAGGTGAAGGGGATCTCCTCTTCCCCGGAGCCGGAAAGAAGGACGTTCCTCACTTTTTCCGGCAGGCGCTCGAAGGGGGCGTTCAGGTCGAATCCGTAGTGACGGGACAGGGACTCGAGCATCTGGAAGAAGGTCAGGGACTTCTTGCCTTCCCAGGGCGCCACGGCCCCTTCCCGGAGGGAAAGGGTCGTATCGGGAACGATGAGGGATTCGTCGAAAAAGGTCTTTGTACCGAGCCCGCTGCATTCGGGACAGGCCCCGTAGGGGCTGTTGAAGGAAAACATCCGTGGCGCCAGGTCGGGAATGCTGACACCGCAATCGGGGCAGGCGTATATCTCGCTGAAAAGCATCTCCTCCCCGTCGACGACGTTGATTCTGACGAGGCCGCCCGCAAGCCCCAGGGCCGTTTCGAGGGAATCCCGGAACCTCTGGCGGATTCCCTCCCGGACGACCAGGCGGTCCACCACCACATCCACGTCATGACGCTTCTGCCTGTCCAGGAGGATCTCCTCGGAAAGCTCCCGAAGGATCCCGTCGACCCGGATCCGGACAAAGCCGTCCTTCTGTAATTTCTTGAATTCCTTGTGGAATTCACCTTTCTTTCCCCGAATGACGGGGGAAAGAACCTGGATCCTCGTCCCCTCCGGAAAGGAAAGGGCGCTTTCCAGGATCATATCCACCGTCTGGGACCGGATCTCCCGGCCGCACTGCCAGCAATGGGGCGTCCCGACCCGGGCGAAGAGGAGCCGCAGGTAGTCGTAAATCTCCGTGATGGTTCCCACGGTGGAACGGGGATTCTGGCTCAAGCTCCGCTGCTCGATGGCGATGGCCGGGGAGAGGCCCTCGATGGACTCCACTTCGGGCTTGTCCATCTGGCCGATGAACTGCCGGGCATAGGTGGAAAGAGATTCGACGTACCGGCGCTGACCCTCGGCGTAGATGGTGTCGAAAGCCAGGGACGACTTGCCGGAACCGCTCACCCCGGTGATGACGACGAGCCTGTCCCTCGGGATGTCGATGTGGACGTTCTTCAGGTTGTGCTGGCAGGCTCCTCTTACCTTGATGACCGACATGATTGTTCCTCAATGGCCAGGGATGGCGCCCTGTTATTCTTCGTCACGGCTCCCGCGGGCTGAAACCCCGGCCTACAGGCGGACATCGATGAGGGCTTTTTCCCTCCGCTGGTCCATCCATTCCTGGAATTTTTTCTCCATCTTGCCGCCCCCGATCTTGTCCCGGATCTCCCCCCGGACCTCCTCCACGGGTTTGATGCCGGCGCCCCGTTTATCCGAAACCTGGATGATGTGAAACCCCACCCGGGTTTCGATGACGCCGCTCGTCTCCCCTCTTTCCATGGAGAAAGCCACCCGGTCCACTTCGGGGAGCATGACCCCCCTTTCCATAAAACCAAGATCCCCGCCGGACGACGCCGCCGGTCCCTGGGAGTGCCTCATCGCCAGCTCCGGGAAAGGCGCTCCCGCCCGGACCTTCAGAAGAAGGCCCTCCGCCTCCTTCCGCAGGGCCTCTTTCTTTTCCCCGGGGGAGGCCGGCGGAACGATGATGAGAATCTGCCGGATCCGCACGGCTTCCTTTCCCTCATACAGGTCCAGGTTCTTCCGGTAATACTCTCCGATTTCCTCGTCGGTGACGATGACTTTCGGTTTCACCTCCCGGGCCATTACTTTCATCTTATAGAGATAGGATCGGAGTCCTTTGCGGTATTCCTCCATGGTGAGCCCTTCCCGGGCGATGCGTTCTCCCAGCTGCGCCATCGTGAGCCCCCTGTTCTGCATCACGTCCCGGACCATATCTTCCACTTCTCCGTCGGTGACCACGATTCCGAGGCGCTTCGCCTCCTGGTCGATGAGGAGCCCCTCGATCATGTCGGACAGGATCTTTTCCCGGATCTGACCGATGACCGCTTCCTTCTGCGCGGCGTCGGCCCCTTCCTCGCCGATCCGTTTCACGTACGGATCCATCTGTCGATCCAGCTCGGACAGGGTGATCACTTCGTTGTTCACCACGGCGACGATGCGGTCCACCGGGGCCGCCGCGGAAACGGCGGCAAAGAGAAACAGGAACAGGCCAAGCCCCGCCAGCGGGAAACACACCCTTTTCATCATTGTCGTACCTCCTTTGAATTTACGGCCTCCCGTCCCCCCGCCCTTTCTCCTCTCACCGGGAAAGCTCATGGAGCAACCCCTCCGCGTGACCGAGGATCTCCCGGTCCTGCAGACCGGGCATGGCGACAAAGAGCCTCAAGTCGGGAGTGAAACGAAACTCCCCTTTCTTCCGCTTCCTTTCCAGATCGAGGATCTTCCGGGGCTCCACGGGGCTGTCCCCATTGAAAAGAAGAACCATGTTCCTTCCATCGTACTCCATCTTCCGGATGCGCATTTCCCGGAGGCGGTTCCTGAGGCGGATCGTTTCCAGGAGGGTTCCCGCCGGATCGGGCAGCGGCCCGTAGCAGTCCTCAAGCTCCTCCCTCAACTCGGAAATATCCCCGTCGGATGAGGCAAGGGAAATTTTCTTGTACATGAAAAGACGCCTCTGTTCATCGGCAATGTAATCATCGGGGATGAAGGCGGAAAGGCCGAAATGGATCTCGGGCCGGATCGCTTCGTCCGGAACGGCCTCCCCCTTCAGTTCCAGGACCGCCTTTTCCAGGAGTTCCATGTAGAGTTCGTATCCCACGGCGGAAACATGTCCGGACTGGGAAACACCCAGGAGATTGCCGGCGCCCCGGATTTCAAGATCCTGGAGGGCCACCTTGAATCCCGAACCGGGCTCGGAAAAATCCTGGATGACCTGGAGACGTTTCCAGGCCTCCCGGCTCAGGGTCCCGCCCCTCGGGATGAGGAGGTAAGCCGAGGCCTCCTCCCGGGAACGGCCCACCCGGCCCCGGAGCTGGTAAAGCTGGGAGAGGCCGAAACGGTCCGCCCGGTTGATGATGATCGTGTTGGCCGACGGGATGTCCACCCCCGAACCGATGATAGTGGTGGAAACCAGTACGTCCGTCCGGCCCTTTACGAAGCGGATCATCTCCTCTTCCAGTTCCTTGGGCTTCATCTGGCCATGGGCCACGGACACCCGGGCTTCCGGAAGAATCTTCTTCACGAAAGCGGCCATGGTATAGATCGAGCGCACCCGGTCGTGAACGAAGAAGACCTGTCCGCCTCTTTTGAATTCCCCTTCGATCGCCTCGCGGATCAGGTCCTCGTCAAAATCGGCCACGTAAATTTTCACCGCCTGCCGCTCCAGGGGCGGGGTGTCGATGACCGACAGGTCCCGGATCCCTGCCAGGGAGAGCTGAAGCGTTCTCGGGATGGGGGTGGCCGACAGGGTGAGAACATCCACGAGGGAGCGCATTCTCTTCATCTTTTCCTTGTCCGCCACACCGAACCGCTGCTCCTCGTCAATGACGAGAAGGCCCAGATCCTTGAAGACCACGTCTTTCTGAAGGAGCCGGTGGGTCCCGATGACGATGTCCACCAGGCCCTTCCCGAGGGCCTCGACGATCTTTTTCTGCTCCTGCGCCGGCTTGTACCGGTTCATCACCTCGATGCGGAAGGGGTAACGGGCGAACCGGCGGGAGAAGTTCTGGTAATGCTGCTCCGCCAGAATGGTCGTCGGAACGAGAACGGCGACCTGCTTTCCATCCATGACCGACCGGAAGGACGCCCGGATGGCCACCTCCGTCTTGCCGAAGCCGGCGTCGCCGCAGATGAGCCGGTCCATGGGCTTCGAGTCGCCCATGTCCTGGTTCACATCCTCGATGGCCCGGGCCTGGTCCGGTGTCTCCTCGTACTCGAATGTGGACTCGAATTCCTCGTAGTACCGGTCCGGCGGGGAAAACCGGTGTCCGTCCCGGGCTTCCCGGGTCGCGTAAAGCTGTACCAGTTCCTCCGCCATGGCCTGAACCGATTTTTTCACCCGTTTCTTGACGGCATCCCAGGACGGCCCCCCCAGGCGGTCCAGTCCCGGCCGGTGGCCGTCGGGCCCGATGTACCGCTGGATCTCGTCCAGCCGCTCCACGGGAATGAAGAGCTTATCGTTCCCCTGGTACTCGATGAGGAGGAAATCGTTCTCCCGGCGGTCGATTCGAATCCTCTCCAGGCCTTTGTAAACTCCGATCCCATGATCCTTGTGAACGAGAAAATCGCCGAGGGACAGTTCCCCGAAAGATTTGAGAAAAAATCCCTCCCGGCGGGACCGGCCGCTCCGGCGCCGGATCTTTCTCCCGAAAACGTCCCCTTCCGAAACGACGGCCACCCGGAGCCCGGGATCAATGAACCCCTCCCGGATCTTTCCCGTCTTGACCAGGAATCTCCCGGGAAGGCCCCGTTCCCGGAGGTCGAAAAGGAGGGGACCTTCCGAGGTTCCCGCGGAAAGACCATACCCGGAGAAGAGGTGGAGCATCCGTTCCCTTTCCTCTTCGCCGCAGATGTAAAAAACCTGGAAGTCTTCCAGGAGCCAGGCCCGGATCCGCTCCACAAGGGGCGAAAGGAGCCCCCCGTCGGGACCGGTTACGAGGCTTCCCGGCCCCTTCAGCCCCACCGTTGTCTCCATGGGCAGATGGACGGGCTCGCGGCCCTTCGTATCGATTTCCCGATCCATTCCCGAAAGGCGGACGATCGTTCTGTCCTTCAAAAATCCCTCGAACTCGGCAAAGCCCATCCAGAAGGATCTTTCATCCGGTCGGTAGCGGCCTTCCTCCAGCGCCCGGAAAAGAAACCGATCGAGATCGCTCTTCAGCTTCTCCCCGGCGGAACGGAGGAGCGGCCAGGAATCCACGAAGACGGGCGACCTCCCGGGAAGGTAATCGAAGAGGGTGTCGAGACCCGGTGAGGGTCCTTCGTTCTCCTCGCTTCCGTCCTCGAGAGGCGTGAAAAAGAGAGGCAGGAGGTAGGGGATCGGGAAACCGTCGCGGTTCCCTTCCAGGCTTTCCGCAAGCCTTTCCCTCTCCTCCCTGGAGAGGCCCATTTCATTGGCCCGGATCCTGAGGTTCCGGGAGGCCCGCCGGAGGGACTCTCCTTTGCGGATGAACTCGGTAACCGGCGACAGGGAGATCTCCACCACTTCGTCCCTGGACCGCTGGGTTCCCGGGTCGAATTTCCGGATCGACTCGATCTCGTCACCCATGAATTCGATGCGAAAAGGGTTTTCCCCGCCGGTCCCGAAAAAATCGATGAGATTCCCCCGGATGCTGAACTCCCCTTCCCGTTCCACCAGGGAGACCCGGCGGTATCCCCCTTCCAGGAGCCTGGCTGCCAGGTCGTCCCGTTCCCGCCGGTCGCCGATGGACAGGATCTCCACGGAACCCTCCAGGACTTTCTTCGGCAGGATGCGGCAAAGGAGGGCCTCCAGGGAGGCGACGACGACGACGGGCGCCGCGGCGAGCAGACGGACCAGAACGCCGACCCGCCTTGAAGGAACATCGCTTCCCGGGGCATGGACGGACGTGGCGAAGCGGTCCCAGGGGGGGAAATGGATCACCTGCTCCGGGGGAAGGAAGAGCGAGAGGGCTTCCCGCGTTTCCCGGGCCGACTCCTCCGTCGGCAGGACATGGAGGACCGTTCTCCCCAGGATTCGGAAAAGGGACGCGGAGACGAAGGCGGGGGAAGATCCCTTGAGCCCCGTAACAATAGTCTCCCGGGATCTTTCGATCTCTCCGGCGAGAGAATTGAATGGGGAAGCGTTGGACGATTTTTTCAGATCGGAAATGATTTTCACGAATCGAAGGGCGCCATGGGGGCCCGCCTCAGGGTCTGACTTCGAGCATCCGGCTGAGGGCGCGATTTGCCGGTACCCGGATTTCATCGGGCACTTCCACGACATAACGCATTTCTAAAAGGGCCTGCTCGATATCTTCGAGGGTGATGGTCTTCATGGTATGGCAGATCATTTTCTCCGAAACGGGAATAAATTCTTTGCCCCGGTTCTGCTTATTCAATTCATGAAGAATCCCCATTTCCGTTCCGATAATGACTTTCCCGGCCGGAGTCTCCCGGGCAAACCGGAGGATCCCGCTCGTGCTTCCGATGTATTCGGCCGCATCAAGGACCTCCCCCCGGCATTCCGGATGGGCCGCGAAGGGAGCCCCGGGATGTTTTTCCTTCATGGAAAGAACCTCACGGACCGTCAGAAGGTGGTGGACCGGGCAGTATCCCCGCCAGGGGATGATCTCCTTTTTCGTGAACCTGGCCGTATATCGGGCCAGGTTTCCGTCGGGCGCCATGATGACCTGTTTGGCCTCTTTCAGGGACTCGACGACCTGAACGGCGTTCGCCGAGGTGCAGCAGATGTCGCTTTTCGCCTTTACGGCCGCCGACGAATTCACATAGGTGACCACGGCGGCCCCGGGATATTTCCTTTTTACCGCTTCCAGTTCCTCCACCGTGATCGTATCCGCCAGGGGACATCCCGCTTCCACCCTGGGAAGGAGGACCGTCTTTTCGGGGGAAAGGATGGAAGCGCTTTCGGCCATGAAATGGACGCCCGCGAAGACGATGACCTTCGCATCCGTCCTGGCGGCTTCCATGCTGAGCGCCAGGGAATCCCCGAGGATGTGGGCTATGTCCTGTATTTCCCCCCTCTGGTAGTAGTGGACAAGGAGAAGAGCCTTCCGTTCTTTAAGGAGCTTTTGTACCGCCTGCTGCCGCTTTGTCATCTTCATGAACTGAATGCCTCTTGACAAATCCGCGTCCCCGGCCCCGGGGAGGTAACCCGGAAGGGTCTGCATTCCGCGCACGGCCCGGTGGGGCGCATCGAACAAAGAAGTTTATCGGATCCTGAGGACTTCTTCAAGTAAAAAAGCTTTGCCGGGGTTATTTAATTGACAGAAAGGGTCCCTTTTCGATAAGGATGTATCGGGTATACGATGCAGGCCGACCCTTCAGGGTCGTTTTTTTAACTGACGGATATTATTCACGTCATAATCGGACTTTATGGAGAATACAATGATCACGGTCGAGAAAGCCACCCGGGAAATCCTCGAAGCCATTCCCGTCCTGGGATTGGAAAAAGTGGATATCCTCGAAGCCCTCGGACGGATTCTGGGTGAGGACGTCTATGCCCCCCGGAATATCCCTCCCCAGGACAATTCCGCCATGGACGGCTTTGCCGTGAACGCCGAGGACACCCTCGGTGCTTCCCCGGAGAACCCTCTTCTTTTTGAGATCAAGGAAGATATACCCGCAGGATACATGCCACGGAAAATAGTCGGTTTCGCCGAAGCCTCGCGGATCATGACGGGAGCGGCCATCCCCCGGGGAGCGGACGCGGTGGTCCGGCTGGAAGACACGGAGATGGAAGGCGACCGGGTCAAAATCCTCCATCCCGTTGGAAAGGGAGAAAACGTCCGCTATTCCGGGGAGGATGTCCGGTTGGGCGAACTCGTCCTCCCCCGGGGCAAACAGATCCGCCCCGCGGAAATCGGCATGCTCGCCGCCCTCGGCCGTTCCTTCGTTTCCGTTCACCAGAAGCCCCTCGTGGCTATCCTCGCCACGGGGGATGAACTCGTAGAGGTGGACGGCCTTGTGTCACCGGCGGTGATCGTGAGCAGCAACAGTTACTCCCTCGCCGCGCAGGTCATCGAAGCAGGCGGGATCCCTCTGCACATCGGGATCGCCAAGGACCGGGTGGAGGATCTGAAAGAAAAATACGGGTCCGCCCTGCGTGCCGACATCATCGTTTCATCCGCCGGGGTGTCCGTGGGGGACTACGATCTCGTGAAGGATGTGATCCAGGACCTGGGAACGGACATCCAGTTCTGGAGAGTGGCCATGAGGCCGGGCAGGCCTCTCGTCTTCGGAACCATGGGTGGAAAACCGGTTTTCGGGCTCCCCGGAAATCCCGTGTCTTCCATGGTGTCTTTCGAGCAGTTTGTCCGTCCCGCCATCCGGAAAATGACAGGGCACGCAAGCCTGTTCCGGAAAACCATCCAGGCGGCCCTGAAGGAAAGAATCGACAAGAAGTCAGGGCTGCGGTACTTCCTCCGTGGAATCATTCAGGAGGAGGAAGGGAAATACACGGTGATGACGACGGGAGAGCAGGGTTCGGGAATCCTCAAATCCATGGTCATGGCAAACGGCATCATTGTCCTTCCCGAAGAGATGACAAAGATTCCCAAAGGCACGGCAGTGACTGTTCAGGTCCTCGACGATTCTCTTCAACCCTTCCTGCAGCCCCCCGGGGAAAGGGTGACCGAAGGACCTTCCTGTTGTTGACTTTGCGGGATAAATCCCGTATAAGATTATTCCTTTGCGGAAGTGCCAAGGTCACTGGTGGGCCTCCTGGACTTCAAATCCAGTGTGGGGCGTTAACAGCGTCTCAGGTGGGTTCGATTCCCATGCACTTCCGCCATTTTATTCGTAAAATTAGATATCTCTCGATAAAAATCCTTTAACCGGACTTTAACCTTCTTTAACCTGCAGGCGCTGACGCCCTACACTGGATTTGAAGTCAGAAAGTTAGATTTTCCGGAAATATTACAGGAAAGAAATACGAGTATATCAACTTGGAGGAATCCAGGGATGATCGTTGGATCAGGGTGGATTCAAAATTGGAGAGATGAAAAAATGAAATTATGTGTAAGGTGCCTTTGGGAAAGCCAGACTCTATCCTCAGCAGCGCGGTAAGAGTCTGACTTTCATACGTAATCGGCTAATTAATAAGGAGCCTAAATTTTCGCCGTCTTTATTAAGTCGCTGATTAGCTCTGTCAACTTACCGTGCTTCACCAGCAACGGTTTCTCATATGCCTTCTTCTCTTCTTTGCCCTTGTTCATTGCGCTCTCCTCTAATATCGTTCGGGACATACATACCAATTTTGATGTGTTCCCGTCACACAGATCAGGCTCATATCAGCCCGGGGCATCAATGTTGAAAAGTATCATGGCCTTCTACTTAATCAATCGATCTGCCAGTTAATATCGAGAGCTTTTCGTGTTTTACCAGCTTCGGCTTCTGGTATTCTTTCTTCTTCTCTTTGCATTCCTTTTTCATGAACCCCTCCCTGTTCTATTGAATCCAATTCTAAGTATTGTTCTGATTATTCGCGAGTTTTTACATATAACCCTGAAATGGTCAAGAAAAATCGAATATAGACTTCTATCGAAAAAAGCGAGATTCAGCCTGATGTGATCTTTAACCGACTAATAAAGACGAGCATGCTGATGCCTCATAGCGTTCGTAGGTCACATTTCATATTGATGTTGAAATAGTCTCTTGAAATTCGTAGCCGTAAAATAAAGACGGGCATGCCGATGCCTCGTTACGTTCGTACCTTACATTTCTAATATTTATATGAATCTTATTTTTGTATAGATGACATATCCCCTACCCTATTCAATATAGTGATGCCATATAAGTAAAAGAGAATATATATGAAGAAATGTTCACGTTAGATGGTATTTTAAATGCTGAGAATATTCACGTATGACAATATGTTACATAATTATATACATCATGATGATTAATAATTGAAAGTTATATTTTCTATATGTATAATGAATATGAATATAATAAGTATTCTTTTTTATTAATCTTTATATGGGATTGAATTTGAAATATCAAAAAAGAAAGATGATCATGAATTTTAATTTATACAGAAAGATTAAAGTTGAACAGGAATAATATAATAACGTAAATTCAAGCGTATAGACGCAATATGAAGCGAACTCGATTCTTTCGTTGATTTTCCATTTTATTTCCAGGACGGTCTCAGCCGCGAAGTTAAAATTCAACGAAAGGAGATTCACATGGAAGAAATCAGAAATCCGAATCATCCAAAGAAGGGATCGACGATGAAGGTTGATCCGATCAGGTCGGTAAAGGACGTCAAGTCCATATCGAAAATCTTGAAGGACAATCCGAGGGACCGTTTACTTTTCGTCATGGGGATCAATAACGGGTTACGAGCTGGAGACCTATTGAAATTGAAAGTTTCGGATGTCAGGGGAATGAAGGTTGGCGATTTCTTGAAAATCAAAGAGTCGAAAACGGGAAAGGAGAACCTTCTGATCGTCAATAAACCGGTTAATGAGGCGTTGAAAGAGTATATCGAAGCGAAAAGGCCGTGTGATGAAGAATACCTCTTTAAAAGCCGGAAAGGGTCCAAGGCGCTGACCATCCAGGCGGTAAACAATAAAGTCAAAAAATGGGCTGCGTCGATCAACCTGAAAGGCAACTACGGTGCTCATACGTTGAGAAAGACATGGGGGTATTTTCAAAGAAAGTTTTACGGTGTCGGGTTCGAACTGATCTGCAGACGGTACAATCATTCGAGTCCGGCGATCACGATGCGGTATCTCGGGATCGAGGACAAGGAGGTGATCGACCTCCTCATGAACGAGGTGGGATGATTGTCAAGGTATGCCAGCGGTGTTCAAAGTAGTACACAGATCCTAAGGTGCCAACGTCACCGGCAAAGGATCTCGGCCGGCCCGCCAATGCAACCAACCTTTGTTTGCTTCTTTCTTTCCTTCTTTCCTTCTGTCTCTCTCCATCTTTCTATTAATCTATTCAATAATACTAATCTAATAATCACATTCTTAATTAATAGCTATCTACCTATATGGCGATTTATTAATTAATTTTTCAAAGTACTCATTTTTTATTTTTTAACTGGTATTTCTTTATTTGCTTATTTACTTACTTAATAACATCAATAATATATCCAATAATTAATTAACTACTACATCTCTATATCTCATTAATTAATTAATTTTTAAACAATCAATTCGTAATTCATACAATGTATATCTATTAATTGATGTAGTATAATTAGTTAATATATATAGCATATTAGAATTTTTTCATGACGAAAAAAATATGCTTGACAAAACGGCGGAGCCGTGATTATCTATTGCCACAGCCGAAACGAATCCTCAATAAACGATAAGGAGGTGATGCCTAAGAGAAGTCGATACAGCCCAACATAAGCCTGGAATTGCGAACCATACCAATAAAATACAATCCTCAGGGAGGTTTCGCATGGCAAACGAAGAAGTAAAAAAAGCAGTAGGGTTCGCAGGCATTCCAGGTTCAGAAAATGAAATCAGCACGCTGTCAGCGGAGAAGACTTCTTTTCATGAAAACCTAGGAACTCCAACAGAACGGCAAGAACGGTACCTGAAAACGCTGTTCGGACGATGCAAGGAAGGATTCATAGAAATCCGCCCTCTTCCTCCAACACCAGGAACACGGCATTGGATTGCAGTCGGTGACAAAGTAATTCCATCCTTACCAACCGACACGGATATCTACGTCGGTGTTGCCACACGTCATGATGGTAAAGGGACAAAACAGGACATTGTTGAAATCCCGGCTGCATGGGTGGATGTCGATTTCAAAGTGACTCCCGAAGAGGAGGCCAGAAAAAGCCTCGAAGATTTTCCATTGAAACCGTCGATTGTCGTAAGATCCGGCGGAGGGTTACATCTTTACTGGGTTCTTGGAAAACCTGCCAGAATCGGAGACACCGAGAAGATCGAGGGCATCAACAAGAGCCTGGCAGACTGTCTTGGCGGTGACATGATGGCAACAGAAGCCGCTCATGTTCTCAGGCTACCAGGAACGACTAACCTAAAATACAAACCGCCAAGAAATGCGGCCCTGGAAGCCGTCAATGATTGCTTTTACGAACTGTCCGATTTCGATGGCATCCTTTCAACACCGGCAAGGGATGTGGCCTCCCCGTCTGAACCTCCAGTAACTGATCCGATTAGCTCGGATTTCAATGGGGTCCAAGAAGGAAAACGACACACACGGGCAATATCGTTGGCCGGGAAACTCCAGCATCGTGGTTTGAGACTGGACGAAGCTCAGGATATTCTTCGGCTGTGGAATGGGCAAAACAAGCCTCCCCTTTCATCAGTGGAACTGACCGCAGCCGTAGCCGATGTTTTTAAAAGATACAAACCTTCAAAAGATTCTGGTTTGGTCCTTGTGCCCGATTTCTTCGAGGTGATCGAAGAAGCGGTTATACTGGCTCACGAATTTATCCGCAAAGAGATCCCGCCGAGACCGACGATAATCGATCCTTGGCTGACACAGGGAGACATAGTAATGGTTTCTGCTCCGAGGGGTGTGGGCAAGACATGGTTCGTTCTCATGATCGGATTGTTGGCATCGAGATTCATGGAAATCGGCCCCTGGAAAACGGAAACCCCTATAGGATGCCTTTACGTTGACGGCGAAATGTCAGCATACCAAATGCAAAAGAGGTTGGTTCAGTTACTAACGGTCTGTCCCCGTGCGGAAGCTCCTTTTCAAGTGCTCTCTGCTGACGACTTGAGGAGCGTTGGTTCGCCTTCACTGAATCTTTCGAATCAGAATTGGAGAGAGGGTCTTCTGAAGTACCTGAAAATGCATGACGACATAAGGGTCCTCATTCTCGACAACCTAGCCTCCATGACTCCCGGCATTGACGAGAATAAGAAAATGGACTGGGATCCGATGAACCAATGGCTATTAGAGTTACGGGCAATTGGAATGGCCGTGATCATGGTCCACCATACCGGCAAAAGCGGGCATCAGAGAGGGACCAGCGCAAGAGAAGACATGCTGGATGTTTCGATAAAATTGAGCCGTCCGGACGGATATAGTCCGGAAGACGGAGCAAGGTTCATCGTCGAATTTTCTAAAAACCGGAATCTTTTTGGGCAGGCCGTTAAACCGTTTGCGGTTGATCTGAAAAGAGATGAAATGAAGCTGTCCTGGCATGTGGGAGAGGTCGGAGAAAAGAAAGAAGACATTATCATTGAGATGCTGAAGGAAGGAATGACGGGTAAGAAAATTGCGGAAAAGTGCTCATGTACACAACCCTATGTTACACAAGTGAAAAAGAAGGCTTTGAAAGATGGAAGATTGAAAAAAGAGGAATTGCCACAAAGAAGAAAGGGAAAGCCCAAAAAAAAGGCATTGGGAGATAGAAAAGAGGATGAATTTACCCAAAAAAGGAAGGGATCGCTAAAAGGGTTCTTTGAAAGTGAGACGGAGACCGAGGAGGGAGAAAAGGAGGAGGAATCTGAAAATTAATTAATAACCGCCTACCTATACAGAGCCCTATTAATTAATTTCCGCATGGGGGAACAGGTCCAAGCCTGCTCCCCCATATTTTTGTAAAAGCTCCTTTCTGTTGATCTCCCTACATGACTCAGATAACAGCCTCCGAAAAAACAGGGGTCCCGACACATGAAGGGATCGGTTCAAAAACACAACACCTGCCATTATTATTACGTGGCTGGTTGTGATAATCTAAAATTGACCCTGTAAAGGGGTTAGTGATAACCGAAAATTGCCCCCCCTGCGGAGCGGATTT